>ERZ1292623.2519-Hain-H51-01um-R1-2519-length-16274-cov-10_pt1 | contig 16274 bp, 10 predicted proteins | sample MGYA00564398_ERZ1292623 | MGnify/ENA primary metagenome ERZ1292623 (study PRJEB36523, sample SAMEA6512633) | groundwater metagenome | collected 2019-01-07 | study: AquaDiva: Metagenomics assemblies of 32 groundwater samples | reverse complement strand
AATGCCGCAACAGTTACGACCAAGATAAACACCGCTATGCCGAATCCGCCTTCTGGCGCTATTCTGTCTAAAAATGCGGTATCCATTGACGCAGTAGACTCTGCAGGTTCGCCAATCTCCAGTCTAAATGATGAGATTACAATTACTATTCCATATACCGAGGCTGATTTGCCTACAGGAACTTCCGAAGGCTCGCTCGTCATTGGTGTGTGGAACGATGCGACTGCTACTTACGATACCCTCTCAACCACGGTTGATACAACGCTGAATACTTTGACGGCGACGGTTTCCCACTTGTCTGACTTTGCTCCGTTGGTGGCTTCCGGCGGCTCGGCGCCAGATACTCCGACTGGACTCACGCCCTCAAACCCCGGTAGCGGCACAGCTATTAATTTAACTTGGGCAGCGGTTAGCGGGGCTTCCACATACAATGTTTATAAATCTACCGATAACTCCAGTTATCCATTGCTCGCTTCTCCTTCGGCAACCAGTTATTCGGCAACAGGGTTAACCGCCGGCACGACTTATTACTTCAAGGTGAGCGCCGTCAATTCGACGGGCGATGAATCGGCGGCAACGACGGCTGTATCTCTCGAACCTTCTGTTGTAGGTAGCGGCGGAGGCGGCGGAGCAAGCGGCGCAGTCGCCGGGTCTACTCCGGTTATCACTCCCGCTACACCGGCTACACCTGCCACTCCATTGTCAAACGCTAATTCGAGTGCTTTGAACACACCTTCTAGAGTTTCCTACGACCTCGGTACTACTACCCTCAAAAACGGCAGTCGTGGCGAAGCCGTCAAGGAACTGCAGAGATTCCTGAATACCAAGCTCAATCTAGGATTGGCGATAGACGGATCTTTGGGTCCAAAGACAATTGCTGTCATCAAAAAGTGGCAGAAAGACAACGGTCTAGTTGCTGACGGTCTCATCGGCGCGAAGACCAAAGCCATGATGAACGCGCAGGCGGCTGGCACTCCAGCTACTCCAGCTACTCCCGCATCTAGCGCAAGCCCGAATGCTCTTGCTACGCCTTCTCGTACTTCCTACGACCTCGGTACTACTACCCTCAAAAACGGCAGTCGTGGCGAAGCCGTCAAGGAACTGCAGAGATTCCTGAATACCAAGCTCAATCTAGGATTGGCGATAGACGGATCTTTGGGTCCAAAGACAATTGCTGTCATCAAAAAGTGGCAGAAAGACAACGGTCTAGTTGCTGACGGTCTCATCGGCGCGAAGACCAAAGCCATGATGAACGCGCAGGTGACTGAGTAATTACCACCCGCTAAGTTTCTCAACCCCTCCTGACCTCCCCTTATCAGGGGAGGGACAGGTGACGAATTTTCCCCTCTCTTTAACAAGGAGAGGGCTGGGGTGAGGTGTATCCACCCCGCCCCGATGTACATCGGGGCACCCCTCAAGAGGGGAATAAAACTCACAAAAAATCCCCCTACTGGGGATTTTTTGTGCTATAATAATAGGGTACATTATTATTTATTAATTTTTTTATGAAAGACAAACTTGTTCTTGAATTGATTATAGTTTTAATTATCGCTGGTTTCGGACTTTGGTCGCTTACAAAAAATCCACCTTCTGTCGTGGATGGCGTAAATTCAAACCAGCAGGCTATATCTCCATCAGGCGGCGCGCCCAACACCAATGTTCCAATTACCGCTATTACTTATGAACAAGCCCTAAAAATATACAAGGACGCGCGCATTCAGCTTAATCAAGACTGCCAGGCCAGCCCAAACAATGTTACTTACAAGAACAACACCTACATAATGCTAGACAACCGTTCCGACAAAACGCGCGCCGTGAAATTAGGCTCTAGTTTTACTATACCGGCCTATGGCTTTAAAATAGTGAAACTTGGGAGCGCATCTCTGCCGGCGACATGGTATATAGATTGCGGCAGTTCTCAAAATGTCGCCACGATTTTGATTCAGAAGTAAGGAATGATGGAAATTATTTTCAAAATTTGGTATCTTATAGCTATTCTACCTTTCATTATTTTCCGGGAGGGGAGCAAGATGTTTGCGGATTTTTTAAAGAAAAGAAAAATATATTCTCAGTGGGATATGTGGCATTCTTATCTTATCCTCGCTATTGTCCTCGCTATTGTTTTATGGGCGAACGGTTTTGATTAGGGCTTATCTGGCTCCCAAATTATGATAACAAAACATTTTTTTAAGACATTGATAATTTTCGCCACAATGATAGCTTTCGGGCTTTTTGGTTTTTTTCTAGTCAGTTATTTGGATGGAGAGAGGAAGGACAGTCTGCCGGCCGAGAATCAGATTGCAAAATAGGAATCATATGTTATACTCAAAATACCGCAAAGAAAAGAGGCGAACCCTTAAGTCCTCTTTAGTGGGTCGAAGCGGTTTTTACCGTTTTTTTTGTTTAAAATTATGTTACTAAAATCAAAAAAGGAAAAGATTATAAAAGATACCGAGAAACTGGTTCAGGATTCCAAATCCGTTGTTTTCGTGAACTTTCACGGCTTGAAAGTAAGCGATGAAACAAAACTGCGCCGAGAACTCCGGAGCGTGGGAGTGGGCTATAAAGTCGGCAGGAAGACATTGCTCGCCCGGGCGCTTGCCGGCAAAGCCGCAGGCGAAGTTCCCAAGCTTGACGGCGAAGTCGCCCTAGCGTTTTCCAAAGACGAGATGGCTCCGGCCCGCGAAATATATAATTTCGGGAAGGCGCACAAAGGAGTCTTGCTCTCCATCTTGGGCGGAATTTTTGAAGGAAAATTTGTTGGCAAAGAGATGATGATGGAATTGGCCACAATACCGACGAGAGAAGTGCTTCTATCTAAGATTGCCTTTCTTCTGAAGAGTCCGATGCAAAGGCTGGCTGTCGCGGTGAATGAAGTGGGGAAGAAAAAGTAAAATTATTAATTAAAGCCGGATAGAGGTTTAGCCTCTATCTAGAGTCTAAAACTCTTTCTGGCAACAAAAATTATATGTCAAAATTTGATTCGTTTTTGAAAGAGTTGGAGGGAGCTTCGGTCATGGAGTTGAATGAACTCGTCAAGGCTATAGAAGAGAAGTTTGGAGTGTCAGCTTCCGCCGTTGCTGTTTCGCCAGCTATGGCGGGACAAGCCGACGAGGCAAAGGAAGAGCAGAGCGCATTTACCGTGATGCTCGCTTCCGCCGGTGAACAGAAAATAGCGGTGATGAAAATTATCAAAGAAGCTTTAGGCTTGGGTTTGAAAGAAGCTAAAGATTTAGTAGATGCCGCTCCGTCAAAATTGAAAGACGGCATGAAGAAAGAGGAGGCGCAGGCTCTCAAAAAGAAGATTGAGGAAGCGGGCGGAAAGGTGGAGTTAAAATAAATTCTAATTCCCTATTTGCTATTTTAAGTGTATATATTGTATACTATATGTATGAATTATATACGAACAATCTTTGATATTTTATGCCAAAATATAGGTAAAAAACCTATATTGGTTCTTTATGGCGCCAGGCAAGTCGGAAAAACAACATTAATAAAGTTGATTATGAAGAAGTTTTGGAAGCCATTATATTTACAAGGTGACGATCCTAAAGAATCAATTTTGCTTGAACATAGATCTGCTAAAGAACTTTCCGATATAGTTTCCGGCTACGATATTGTTGTCATTGATGAAGCTCAAAGGATAAAAGACATAGGTATTACACTCAAACTCATTGCGGACAACATTAAAGATGTAAAAGTGATTGCCACAGGGTCGTCTTCTTTTGAATTGGCAAATAAATTAAGCGAACCTTTGACTGGCAGAAATCGCAAGTTTCATTTGTATCCGCTTTCAATTAAAGAACTGGTTTTGGCATATGACGCGTATGATGTTCAGAAAAAACTTGAAGAGTATCTAACATTTGGTTCGTATCCAGAGATAGTAAATAGCGGATCTCGGGAAGAAAAAATAACTTTAATAAAAGAACTGGCGGGAGACTATCTTTTTAAAGATTTGTTTTTATTTGGAGATATTCGCAATTCATTTGCATTTGAGAAATTAGTAAAGCTTTTGGCTTTGCGGGTAGGGAGTGAAATATCATACGCAGAACTTGCCAAGGAAGTTGGAATAAGCAGAAATACTATCTATGCCTATATCAGTCTGCTTGAGCAGGCGTTTATTATATTTCGCCTGACTCCGATGTACACGAATAAGACAAAAGAAATAAATAAAAATCATAAAATATATTTTTACGATGTCGGCATCAGAAATGCGGTTATAGGCAATACTGATCCGATAGATATCAGACCGGATAAAGGGGCTATATTTGAGAATTTTTTTATTGCGGAAAAAATCAAGGAACGAGCATATAGCGGGCGTGACAGCAGTATTCATTTTTGGAGAAATAGACAGGGATCGGAGATTGATTTTATTGAAAAAACAATTTCTGGTGAACAAATATGGGCGTATGAATGCAAATGGAAAGAAGAAACTTCAGCGCCTCTTTCATTTGCAACGGCTTATCCGAACGCGCATTTTGAATGCATCACTGCTTTCAATATCGTAAATCATTTTATCAATAGCAAGTAATCCTAGATTTGACAAAAAAGGGGAAATAGAGTAGTGTTTCACTTAGATTCACTGATTGAGTATTGGCTGGAATCCTGTGTATATAGCTTATTATTACTAGGGTTTTTAACTTAATCATCTCTAAATAAATTTAAGAAGCTGAAGAAAAGCATTTTGCTTATTCCCTTTGCTGTTTTTCTTTTGTTTTTTACGCTCTATTTGGAAAAAATAAAATATGCATATCATAACCAAGCGCCCGAAGAAATATTTTTCAAGATATAAAAAACCTTTAGCGCCGTTTCCGAATCTGATTGAAGCGCAAATCAAAAGTTTTAAGTGGTTGGTAGAACAAGGTATCGGGGAAGTTTTCAAGGAATTTTCTCCGATTGCGGACTATTCCGGAAAAAAGTTTCAGCTTGAGTTCACCTCTTTTTCTTTGGGCGAATCCAAGACAGATGAAAATAATTCAAAAATAAACAAACTCTCTTATCAAGGGCTTTTAAAAGCACGGGTGAAGCTAACGAATAAAATTTTAGGCACGGTCAAGGAGCAGGAAATTTTTATGTCGGAATTTCCGCTAATGACCGCGCACGGAACTTTTATTATCAATGGCGTAGAGCGTGTGATCGTGCCGCAACTTGCCCGCAGTTTCGGAGTTTTCTTTACCGAATCTGAAAGCAAGGGCAACAGATATTTCGGCGCTAAAATTATTCCGGCGCGCGGAGTCTGGATTGAGATAGAGTCGGAAGCGGATGGAGCCATTTACATAAGAATAGACAAGAAAAGAAAATTTCCAGCCACCGCCCTTCTGCGAGCGATGGGCTATGAGACAAATGAAGCAATACTCAAGGCTTTTAACGACTTGGCGGTTAAACCGCCACTTGGCGGTTTAACCGCCAAGTCTGCTGAAGAAACAATCAAGACATGCCTTTCCAAGGATGGAGTCAAAAATTTGAATGATGCTTACATTGAAATTTATAAGCGTCTGCGAGACGGTGATATGGCGACGGCTGATAACGCCAAAGAGTTTATAAACTCTTTGTTCACCACGGAGAGATATGATCTTTCTCCGGTTGGGCGATTTAGGTTTAATCAAAGGTTTGGCAATTCGATGGATGAAGCGGCTCTCGCTAGACGGACTATTTCTAAAGAGGACTTGGCAATGGTGATCGCGCACATTATCGCCTTAGACAGCACTCCAGATGCCAAGAGTGACGACATAGACCATTTGGGTCAGAGGCGGGTGCGATTTGTCGGTGAAATTCTCCAGCAGAAAATTCGCACCGGCATGATGCAAATCAAGAGAAACATTCAGGACAGAATGTCTATCATTGACGTTGACACCGCGATGCCTATTGCCATCATCAATCAGCGTCCACTTCAGGCCCGCATCAAAGAATTTTTTACCACCAATCAGCTTTCGCAATTCATGGCGCAGGAAAATGTGCTTTACGAAATAGAACATCTGCGCACGCTCTCCGCGCTCGGACCGGGCGGGCTTACCCGCGAGCGCGCGGGCTTAGAGGTCCGCGATGTACACCCTTCGCATTACGGCAGAGTTTGTCCGATTCATACTCCGGAAGGTCCAAACATCGGTCTTATTTTGCACCTTGCCACTTACGCAAAAATAAATGAATTCGGTATTATCGAAACTCCGTATGTCAAGGTCGCCAAAGGTAAAATTACCGGCGAAATAGTTTACTTGAATGCTCTTGAGGAAGAAAAATACAACATTGCGCATGCCGCCACTCCTTATGACGAGACTGGTAAAATTACCGAAGACAGAGTTGAGGCTAGAGTAAAAACAGAACCCGGCGCCATTTCTCGCGAGGAAGTTGATTTTATTGATGTTTCTCCCAATCAGGCTTTTTCTATCGCCACTTCCATGATTCCGTTTCTAGAGCACAACAACGCCAACCGCGCGCTGATGGGAAGCAATATGCAGAAACAGGCTGTGCCTTGCGTGTTACCTGAGGCACCATTGGTTGCTACCGGTGTGGAAGAATTAGCCTCGCGTGATTCCGGCAGGCTGGTTATAGCGGAAGAAGAAGGCATTGTTTCCTATTTAGATGCGAAAAAAATAGTTGTTGAAGGAAAAAAAGAAAAAACTTACCCTCTCATAAATTTTATGAGAAACAACAACTTTGCTGTTTTTCATCAGCGCCCTTTGGTAAATGTGGGTGATAAAGTAAGAAAAGGCGACATTTTAGCCGATACCAGCAGTACTGTGGGCGGACAAATTTCCTTGGGCCAGAATATTTTCGTCGCTTTTCTGTCCTGGTCAGGGTCAACTTACGAAGATGCAATCATTGTTTCCGAGCGTTTGGTAAAAAAGAGCAAATTTACTAGTGTCTATGTTGAAGAATTTACCTGCGTGGTTCGTGATACAAAATTGGGTCCTGAAATAACTACAAGGGACATTCCGAATGTCGGCGAATTGAAACTCAAGGATCTAGACGAAGACGGCATTGTTCGCATCGGGGCGGAAGTCAGAGAAAATGACATTTTAGTTGGTAAAATAACTCCGAAAGGCGAAACAGAACTCACCCCGGAAGAGCGATTATTGCGCTCCATCTTTGCCGAAAAAGCGCGCGATGTGAAAGACACATCTCTTCGGGTAGAACATGGCAAGCGCGGGCGTATCATTGGGGTGAAGATTTTTTCCCGCGATTTGGGTCATTCGTTAGAAGCTGGAATTATCAAAAAAATAGTGATTGAAGTGGCGCAAATCAGAAATATTTCCGTCGGCGACAAACTTTCCGGACGGCATGGAAACAAAGGAGTTATTTCCACGATTTTGCCGGAAGAAGATATGCCTTACACTGCTGATGGCACGCCGATTGATATAATACTTTCTCCTCTCGGTGTTCCTTCCCGTATGAATTTGGGACAAATTTTGGAAATACATCTTGGTATGGCGGCTAATAGTCTTGGATATCAGGCAATTGTTCCTCCATTTCTAGGCGCAAAACACGAGGAGATCAGTCAAGAATTGGTCAAAGCCGGACTGCCGGCAAATGGCAAGCTGAGGCTTTTTGACGGACGCACCGGAGAACCTTTCAAGCAGGATGTCGCCGTCGGTTATATGTATATGCTCAAGCTTCACCACATGGTAGAAGACAAAATTCACATGCGTTCAATCGGCCCTTACTCGCTCATTACCCAGCAGCCACTTGGCGGAAAAGCTCAAGGAGGCGGACAGAGATTCGGAGAAATGGAAGTCTGGGCGCTTGAAGGCTATGGCGCGGCTTATACGCTCCGCGAAATGCTTACCATCAAATCCGACGACATACTAGGTCGATCTGCTACTTTTGATTCTATTATTAAAAATGAAAAAATCCGTCCGCCGAACTCTCCAGCGTCTTTTAATGTGCTTCTCAATTACTTGCGAGGTCTAGCGCTTGATGTTGATCTGAAGAAGACTGGAGACAAGGATTAGAGACAATAAATTAATAATAAATCAAAAATATGAAAACTTTAAACATAACTGGACCTAATAAAGAATTTGAGTCTATAAAACATATAGATGAAAATGATATAGAATTTTGGACAGCCAGAGAGCTTTTTCCTTTACTTGGATATTCCAGATGGGAAAGTTTTGAAGAAGTTATTGGACGAGCTCGAAAATCTGCCTTAAATAGCGGTCAAATAACAGAAAACCATTTTCGGGACTTGACGAAAATGGTGGATATTGGTTCTAATACAAAGAGAGCAATAAAGGACTGGAAGCTTGACAGATATGCCTGTTATTTAATAGCTCAAAATGGCGACTCGAAAATTCCTCAAATTGCTTTTGCGCAAACTTATTTTACTGTTCAAACAAGAAGGCAAGAAATTTTTGACAAACTATCCGATGCTGAAAAGAGAATTTTTGTTCGCGGAGAAGTAACGAGTGAAAATAAAAAACTTTTCAAAACTGCCAAACAGGTAGGTGTATCCAATTTTGGTTTATTTAATGATGCTGGTTATAAAGGTTTATACGGAGCGTCTCTTGCGGATGTTGAATTTAAAAAAGGAATTAAAAAAGGAGAACTTTTAGATAGAGCTGGTTCTACTGAACTTGCTGCTAATCTTTTTCGCATTACCCAAACGGATGAAAAGATTAATAAAGACAAAATCAGAGGAGATTTTGAAGCCAGAAAAACACACTTTATGGTGGGCGGCAAAGTTCGCCAGACGATTAAAGATATAGGCGGTGAATTACCTGAAAATCTAAAATCAGAAAAACACATAAAAGCTGTGAAAAAAGATATGAAATTACTTGAAAAACAAGATAGGAAATTATTATTAAAAGATAAGAGAAAATAATATGAAAAATAACAAAAAAGGTTTCATTGTGCCGTTGCTTCTAGGGATAATCGCCTTATTGGTAATAGGTGGTGGTATATATATTTATAATAATAAAAAAGTAGAAACTTCTATTTCTCTTTTGAAATTGTGTCCTAGTGAAAAAATTTCAAATCAGATGCCAGTGCCAGGAGGGACTCGTCATACTACATATTTTATTTTAAATGGACAACGACGAGAACTTAGTGAATTTGATTTAAGTTGGGTCGAAAAAAATTGTACTGTTAAAGAACATGTTGTTTTCTAAATAAAATAATATGAAAACTTTAAACACAACTGAATTTGATAGAATCGCATTGCGGCTTGCGTCTCCGGAGCAAATCAAAGAGTGGTCTTTTGGAGAAGTGACCAAGCCGGAAACAATAAACTATCGTACTGGGAGGTCCGAGCGCGGAGGTCTTTTTGACGAGAAAATATTCGGACCGGAAAAAGACTACGAGTGCTACTGCGGAAAATACCGCCGAATACGCTACAAAGACATTATCTGCGAAAAATGCGGCGTGGAAGTCACTCGCTCCATAGTAAGGCGGGAGCGTATGGGGCATATTGAACTTTCCACTCCGGTATCTCATATTTGGTTCTTGCGCGGGGTGCCTTCCAGGATGAGCACACTTCTTAATATATCCGTTTCTGACCTTGAAAAGGTGATATATTTTGCCGGCTACATTATTATTAAAGTTCATGAAGAAGAAAAAGGCAATGTGATTACCGGACTGGATAAAGAGTATAAAGCCAAATTAAAAAATGCGGCCGATGACGACACTCGGGAGAAATTGAAAAATTTGCTTTCTGTCACCAAAAAAGAAATTGGCGAAATTTATGAAGGAAAAGTTTTAAACGAAATTTCTTTTCACCACTATTCCTTGAAATACGGCACCTGTTTTGAAGCGAATATAGGCGCGGAGGCTATTTACTCTATTTTTAAAAATTTAGACCTGAATAAATTAAAAGCCCATACTGAAAAAATGCTTGAAAAAGCAAGCGTGGCGGAAAAAGAGAAATTGCAAAAAAGACTTTCTCTTATTCGCGCTATGACTTATGCGGGTATTCGTCCAGAATGGATGTTTTTGACCGTTATTCCGGTTATTCCTCCGGTGCTTCGCCCAATGGTGGCTCTAGACGGAGGCAGGCACGCCACTTCCGACCTGAATGATTTGTATCGCCGGGTAATCAACCGAAATAATCGTTTGAAGAAACTGAAAGAAATTAACGCTCCGGATGTCATATTGCGAAATGAAAAAAGAATTATTCAAGAAGCGGTTGACGCGCTGATTGACAACTCCATTGCCAAGCAAAATGATTCTGCGGCAATGAGCCAGTCTCAGAAACGTCCGCTTAAATCTCTCTCTGACAATTTGAAATCCAAACAAGGTCTTTTCCGTCAGAACCTACTCGGAAAACGAGTGGATTATTCCGGCCGTTCGGTCATTGTCGTTGGTCCAGAACTCAAACTCAATCAGTGCGGATTGCCGAAGCACATGGCGCTGGAGCTTTTCCGCCCCTTTGTGATTTCTAAAATTTTACAGGCGGAACTGGCGTTTAATATCCGCGGAGCGAATAAGCTGATAGAAGAAAGGGGATCTGAGGTTTGGGCGATGCTGGAAGAAGTCATTGCCGGAAAATATGTTCTCTTAAACCGCGCTCCAACTTTGCACCGCCTAGGAATACAGGCTTTTAATCCTATTTTGATTGAAGGAAACGCTATTCAGGTTCATCCGCTGGTTTGTCAGGCCTTTAACGCTGACTTTGACGGAGACCAAATGGCTGTTTATGTGCCGCTTTTGGAAGAAGCTCAGTCCGAAGCCAAAGAATTGATGGCATCAAACAAGAATCTACTAAAGCCCCAAAACGGGGATCCCATCGTACATCCCCGTATGGACATGGTGCTTGGGAGTTACTGGATGACGAAATTTGTTGACGGAGAAGAAGGCGAGGGCAAATATTTTTCTAGACCCAATACTGCCATTCTTGCTTACGAATACGGCATTATATCTCTTCGCGCCAAGATAAAAGTCTTGGCTCACGACACAATCAAATACAAAAAATTCGGCGGTGGGGTTTTTGAAACTTCCGTCGGCAAACTTCTTTTCAACAGCATTTTGCCTGATGATTTTCCGTATGTGGGCGACGAGATGAATCAAGATAGGTTGTCTATGCTTCTTGACGAACTTATCATTCACTCGGGCGTGGAGAATACTCCGGTTTTTCTTGACAAGATCAAAGCGTTCGGCTTCAAATACTCCACGGTTTCCGGCACTACTTGGGGGCTGGACAATGTTTTCGTTTCTCCGGAAAAGCCGGTAATTATAGCGCAGGGCAAGAAGTTGGAAGCGGAAATTATCGCTCAATGGAATGAAGGACTTCTTTCCAATGAGGAAAAGTACCAAAAAATTATTGAAATTTGGACACACACAAAGAAAGATTTGGAGAAAATTCTGCCCAAAACGCTTGTTAAGCACGGCTCGACCTATGATTTATTTATTTCCAAGGCTCGAGGCACGATGAGTTCCCTGATGCAGATGACCGGAATGATAGGACTCATTCAAAATAACCAGGGTAAAACTCTAGAGTTTCCCATTATCCCTTGCTACCAAGAGGGTCTTTCACCAATTGAATATTTCGTTATCACGCATGGCGCGCGTAAGGGCGCTTCGGATACCGCCTTAAATACTGCTAAAGCGGGATATTTAACCCGAAGACTGGTGGATGTCGCGCAGGATGTGGTTATTACTGAAGAAGATTGCGCTACAAAAGAAGGAAGAATGGTTAGAAGGGAAGATATTTCTGGGATCGAAATTCCGCTTTCAAAAAATATTCGCGGGCGCATACTGGCGGCGGATTTAAAAGACAAAGATGGTAAAGTGTTTTACAAGAAGGGCTTTTTAATTACCAAAGAAGAAGCCTACAATATTGAAGGGGCTGGTTTTACAGAAGTGTTCGTTCGTTCTCCTCTCTCTTGCCGCACCGTTCACGGACTTTGCATGAATTGCTACGGGCTTGATTTGGGACGAAATAGAATGGTGGAACTCGGAGAAGCTGTCGGAATCATTGCCGCGCAAGCTATTGGCGAGCCGGGTACCCAGCTGACGCTTCGCACATTCCATGCCGGAGGCGTTGCCGGCACCGACATTACTACTGGTTTGCCTCGTGTTGAAGAAATCTTTGAGAGACGCATTCCAAAAAATCCGGCGATTATTTCCGAAACAGATGGGGAAATTATTTCTATCACAGCAAAAGATGCAAAAGAAAACAGAGAAAAAATAATCAAGGTTCTTTCGGAGAGCAAGGAAGACGGAAAGAAAAATGAAATGGAATATATCGTGGCATTCCGCCGAACACCGATAGTAAAGGTTGGCGACAATGTAAAGAAAGGACAGCTTTTAACTGACGGATCTGCCGATATTACGGAAATGTTTAAATTCGGCGGCAAGGAACTTGTCGAAGAATATATCATTCGGGAAATAAATAAAGTTTATGAACTGCAAAGCGCTTCAATTTCCAGAAAGCATACTGAAATAATCATTCGCCAGATGTTCTCTCGCCGAAAAATAAAAGATGCGGGAGATACTAATTTTTCTATCGGGGACATTGTGGAAAATACCGCCTTTATCGAAGAAAATCAAAGAATTGAAGAATTGAACGGAAAAGATTCTGCGGAAAAACAAGCGAAAGCGGAGACAGTAGTACTCGGTATCACCGAAGTATCGCTTCGCACCAAGAGTTGGCTCTCTGCGGCTTCTTTCCAAAACACCAACCGAGTGCTTATCGAAAATGCCGTCAAAGGCGGTGTGGATAATCTCCGCGGTCTCAAGGAAAATGTTATAATAGGACGGCTAATCCCAGCCGGTACTGGCTTCCAGAACAAACTGGCTTCTACTTTAGAGAAATAATTTTTAAGGTGATGGTCAATGAAATATTATGTCCTCATCTGTCGACCAAATTAAATCACGCATAGATATCCTCTCACTTGTGGGCGGGTATGTGAAGCTGGATCGCGCAGGGAAAAGCTGGAAGGGCAAATGCCCTTTTCATAATGAAAAGACCCCCAGCTTTTTCGTTTCGCCGGAGCGGGGAAGCTATTATTGTTTCGGTTGTAGCGCTTCTGGAGACATTTTCACTTTTGTGGAAGAATTTGAGGGGCTTGATTTTAAGGGCGCCTTGAAGCTTTTAGCGGATAAGGCGGGAGTAACTTTGGAGACTTACAGTAAAGAGAACAAAGAAGATAAAAGCGAGAAAGAGAAACTATATGAAATAATGGAGGAAGCCACAAAGTTTTTTGAAAATAACTTAAAAATTTACAGACCGGCTCAAGGTTACCTAAGATCTAGAGGACTTGAAGAAAAAACTATAAAAGATTTCAGAATTGGTTATGCAATTCTCGACTGGCGCACCCTTTATGATTATTTAAAATCTAAAAGTTTTACTGATAAAGAAATAGAGATTGCGGGGCTGGCAAAAAGACCAGAAGATAAGCAAAAGGGAATGTACGATAGATTCCGCGGACGAGTAATATTTCCGATTTCAGACTCAAGCGGGCGAATTATCGCATTTTCCGGCAGAATTTTGGTTGACCCTTCGACGAACTCAGGGCAGGCGATAAATCAGCCCAAATACCTAAACTCGCCGGAAACTCCAATTTTTAACAAATCTTCGGTACTTTTCGGTATAGACAAAGCAAAAGAATCAATTCGCAAGAATAATTTCTCCATTTTAGTTGAGGGGCAGATGGATTTAGTCTTATCGCACCAAGCTGGCTTCAAAAATACTGTCGCTTCTTCCGGCACGGCGATGACAAATCAAGTTGTTTCCAAAGAAAATCTCATTAATAATCTTGGTCTCATCTTCCGTTTGTCAAAAAATATCGTTTTGGCTTTTGATCCAGATCAAGCAGGATTAAAAGCCGGAAGTCGTTTCGCTAAAATCGCGCTCTCTTTGGGGATGGATGTGAAAGTTGCCATCATGAAAGAAGGCGTAGATCCTGCAGATACTATTTCTAAAGAAGGCAAGGACGCATGGAAGGAAGTGATACGAAATTCAAAACATTTCATTCCGTTTATGTTGGAGAGAATTTTGAAAGAAGCTGGTGGGGACGGACGAAAGGCGGGCAGGGAAATCAGGGAACGCCTTTTGCCTTTTGTGAACGACATAGAGAGCGCCATAGAAAAATCCCACTTTGTAAAAATAATTAGTGACAAGTCCGGCATTGCTCTAAGCGCTTTAGCGGAAGATTTAAAGAAAGTAGAGTCAGAATTGAAATATGAAAGGGAGGAAACGGAAACTGTGATAGAAAATGTGGAGAAAAAGTTCCGAAAAGATCCGATAGAACGCCGGCTTCTAGGAATTGCTTTTTGGCAGGAAGGTGTGCAGAATAGGGTAATAGACCCAGAACTTATATTTAGCAAGCTTTTTAAGGTTAAAGAAGTCTTAAAAGACATAAAGGAAGATTTAATTTACGAAGCGGAAGCTTTTTATGCAAATAGCGACAATTTACAAAAGGATGTGAATGAAATGCTCTTCAATATAGAAGAAGAATATTTAAACGAGGAACTGGTAAAAAAAATGATAGAACTTAAGAATCTTAAAAATGACAAAGAGCGAGAAAAAGAAATTTTACAGAAGATAAATGAAATAAATAAGAAGAAGGAAGAAATTAAAAATAATAGATTGAAAAAATGACCCGTTCGACAAACTCAGGGTCATGGTGATAAAATAGAACCATGAAAAAAAAGAAAATAAAAAAAGTAAATAAAAAAAAGGTTGCAAAGAAAATAGTCAAAAAAGCTAAGAAGTCCCGACGCCCAAAGGGGTCGGGATCCCGACCGAAAGCGTTTGGAAAAAAATCCGTCAAACTTTCTTCTGCTGAAAAAAAAGCTGAAAATTTGACCAATATGGCAAATGAGTTGATAGAAAAAGGCCGAAAGAGGGGGTTTATCACTTACGATGAGATACTGAAAACTTTTCCGGATATTGAGAACAACATCTTGTTTCTAGATGAACTTTACGAAAAATTCGCGATCGCCGGAATTGATGTTTTGGAGGGAGGCAATTTGCTCAACCTTAGCAACGAGCTTGCCGACAAAGATTTGAACAAAGGAAGCATGCATGATTCTATCCAGATGTACTTGAAAGAGATCGGGCAATATCCGCTCATTCATGCGAGCGATGAAAAGGATCTGGCGAAACGGATAGAACAAGGCGATGAAGAGGCAAAAAATTTGCTTGCCCGCGCAAACTTACGTCTTGTCGTTTCTATTGCAAAAAAATATGTGGGCCGATCCGCTAATTTGACTTTACTTGATTTGATACAGGAGGGGAATCTAGGTTTGTTTAAGGCAGTTGAAAAATTTGACTGGACCAAGGGATATAAATTTTCCACTTATGCTACCTGGTGGATTCGTCAGTCTATTACCCGTGCGTTAGCTGACCAGTCTAGAACTATCCGCATACCGGTGCACATGGTGGAGACTATTTCCAAGTATAAGCAAACGCATCGTCGGCTTTCCCAAGATTTGGGTCGGGAGCCGCTGGCGGAAGAAATGGCCACGGAAATGGGCATTCCGGTGGAGAAAATACATACGATTGAAAATATTTCACAGGAGACGGTTTCTTTGGAACAGCCGGTTGGCGACGATGACGACAAATCAACTTTGGAAAATTTTATTCCGGATGACAAAATTTTGCGGCCGGACCAGGAATCTTCCCGCCGGATTCTTTCCGACCAAATTCGCGAAGTTTTGAGTGAACTCAACCCAAAAGAGCGAAAAATTTTGGAGATGCGCTATGGTCTTTTAGACGGAATTCAGCACACGCTGGAGCGGGTAGGGGAAGAATTCGGCGTGACCCGCGAACGCATTCGTCAAATCGAAGCCAAAGTACACGAAAAACTCCGAAGCCACGACAAGATTTCAAGGTTGAAAAATTACTTTGATTAAAATGCGTCCACCCCTAAAGCAAGTGAGCAAGGGGAGTCCTTGCTCGTTTACTCAAGATTTCGAGGCTGAAAAATTATTTTGATTAGTGAGGAGTATGTGAAAATTTATTTTCACAATGTCCGAGCGACATCGAAATATTGTACCCAGTTATACTTTGATTAAAATGTATCTATGCCGTAAGTAACTAGGCAAGACCTGGTCGGTTTTAGAGTCGAAGTGTACAGAATGTTCGTTAGCAGCTGGCGACCCACAGGACCTAATGTCCTGCGGTGTCGCTCTTGAAGTTTACTTGGCGGGAAATCAGATTAAAAACCTCTTGTGTTTCAGAGTTTTTGGAATTAAGTCCATCTGCAACAAAAAATCTTATTTTCTTAGAATTATTGGTTTCTATCACTATTACATTATCATTAGTCACTAAAGTCATCAATCTTTCCAAAGATAAATTCCTTATATCAGAAAACAGTATATCCTCAAATTCCTCCTCC
>ERZ1292623.2515-Hain-H51-01um-R1-2515-length-16297-cov-5_pt1 | contig 16297 bp, 19 predicted proteins | sample MGYA00564398_ERZ1292623 | MGnify/ENA primary metagenome ERZ1292623 (study PRJEB36523, sample SAMEA6512633) | groundwater metagenome | collected 2019-01-07 | study: AquaDiva: Metagenomics assemblies of 32 groundwater samples | reverse complement strand
TAATACAATGATGAAAGAACTTATTTATATAGATGACGATTAGTAGACATTACCCGAAAATACTAATGTTTAAATATGAGGTTAATTTCTGAAACTCAACAAATTCGGGGGTTGTAAAATGAAAACATATCAGAAAGTGGTAGCAACTTTAGGTCTTCTTGGTACTATGGCATTAAGTAACCCTGCTTATGCAGAAAAAGCTATTTCACTCGCATCGCAATCTTCAACAATCTCATCTGAATCACAAGAAACTCCGTCCGTAGCAATTCTTAATTTTAAATATAATACTAAAAATAAACCAAATGTAGAGGAAATGCTCGCTACAAATCTTGCGCAATTTGATTGCATTGCCTTACATGAAAGAGCCGGCTTACAATCAATCTTAAAAGAAATGAAACTAGGAATGACTGGAATCATAGACGAAAAAACAGCAGCAAAAGTTGGAAAGGTTGCAGGAGTTGAAAAAGTTATTTTGGGCAGTTATAATTTAGCAGGAGACCGAGCAAGAATTGATATTCGTTATATTGATGTTAAAACGGGAAAAGTTGAATTCGGTAAATGCAGAATCGGTGATGCGAGCGATCTTTCACTAATTGATAGACTTGCAGATGATTTAAGAGCTGAATTATGCGGAGAACCTCCAATTGCGACAGAAGTTGAAAAGGGAAATCCATTCATAGCTGCAGTCGAAGGCTCTACTTTGATTTCTGTACGTCACACTGTTGGCGACGATAATTATTCATTCCATTGGAATGGAAAAGAAGTAACACTTACCCCGATTGAGAAATGTCCTCAATTTGTTAAAAGAAGACCACCTGTTCCGGTTAAAATTTATCCAGATAAATTAGGGAGTAGCGATGAAGAAGGAGAGATAAAAGCGGAGGACCTTGATTTATTTTCAGTAAGTTGCTATGCGCCAGGATTTTTCACCATTGGCGGTAAGAATTATGTCGAACTAAATAAATGTTCGAGTTTAGCAAGCACTATTGTGGAAGATGGAGTTCCAGATATAATTCCGAGAGCAGAAGCTCCACCTGGCGGTTGGGAAGTTGAACCAATCAAAACAAAAGGAAAAGTCGGAAAAATAGAAGAGTCTGACGATGATTATAAGTCTCCTCCAAAAAAACCAGCTGACCTTTAAGTCACGATAGAAATGAAAAATCTTACAGAAAAATTATCAGTAGACGAAAGAAATAAAAGATTTTCATTCAATATGGTGAGAGGAACTCTCATTGGTGCTTTGGTCGGTGGAGCGATGAGCATAGGGGCTTTAATTTATGGTCATGCATATAGCGATTCTCATTACAAAGGTATTGGGGAAGGAATGGCAGTTGGTGAGGCGGTTATTTTGTTATCATTGGCTGCAGCTATGAACAGACGTATATATTCAAAATCATTAAGGAATTATTTAGGAGGATAAAAAATGCCAGCAACAGAACAAAAACCAAAAGCATATCTTTTCAAGATACACGAAATGCCTCACAGCACAGACGATTATGGGAGAATGTTGGAATCTGGCATATTAAGAACAGAACCTGCAGAAATTGAATGTGCAAAGTTCAGAAGAACTTACGGAGGTTTGGCTGGACAAATACTTATTGCAACAAAAGGCGGAAAATATTGCCAGAACGAACTAAAACCTCAGGAAATTACTGACCTCATCGGAGAATTAGACCCCGCTTATCCTGATCCAGATCTTCCGGGCGATTTCAACGACATAAATTCACTTTTGAGAGGTCAGAAAGTAAATGCTTACTTTTATGGACCATGGATTGTCGGATTTTCAGCAGTTCCTAAGTCACAATTACCAGTTTCTGCTTTACCGGTATCGAGAACATATCATCCTGGAAGAAGTTCCCATAGCTACTAAGTCACACTAACATCATTACACCTCGTTACTACTCACCAATGGATAATAACCGAAAGGTTTATATATACCCTATATTTAGTTGGCTCAGATTAAGATGTGTGTGGTGACGTTAATTTAAGTTTGGAGGACAAAATAAAATGAAAATACAAGTATTCGGAATGATTGCATTGTTATTGTTCGCAATAATTGTAGCAGTACCGGCAAATGCAACACTCAGCCCATTAGGGATTACAGTGAATGATGTCAAAGTCGAAGGAGATTCTATTACAGCAAATCAAACTATTAAGACAAACTTTGAAAGAAATTCCGACTTAGAACTTAAAATCTCACTCCAAACAGATTCAAGCGCTACAGTCGAAGATGTTGTTGTTCAAGCTTTCATAACTGGAGCTAGAGATAAGATCTCAGATGAAACAGACGCATTCGATGTTCAGGCAAACACAGTTTACACAAAAACATTATCATTAGACGTTCCAGAAAGAACAGCTAACGGAGAATACCAATTAAGAGTCATTGTATCAAGTCCAAACTCAAACACAATATCTTATGTATATCCTTTGTTAGTTTCACCAATCGATAACAGCGTTGCAATAAAAGATGTAACTTTCTCACCAAATGCTAAAGTTATGGCTGGAAGAGCATTAACTGCTGTTGCAAGATTGAAGAATTACGGTCAAAAAGACGAAAACGATGTTAAAGTTGTTTTCAGCATCCCAGAATTAAACGTTCAGGAAACAGACTACATTGATTCAATTAATAATGATGACACAGAATCAACAGAGGAAGTTTTGTTAAGAATACCTGCAACTGCTAAATCTGGAACATACGATGTAGAAGTCAACGTTTACTTTAATGACGGCGATGACCGAACATCTGCAGTATTCCCACTTATTGTTGAAGGCGATGACTACGCAGCACAAGCTGTAAGCGGTTTATCTGGTAAAACAATTATTTCAGTTGGTTTACAAACGCAATCTGTTGCTAGAGGAGAAAATGGAGTTATTTACCCACTCTCTTTAACAAACGGCGCAAATGTCGCTAAAACATACACACTTTCTGTTTCAGGAACAGATGGCTGGGCAGTAACTAAAGTTAGCCCATCAAACGTTTTAATCTTGAACGCAGGAGAAACAAAACAAGCTTATGTTTATGTAGCTGCTAACGAAAACTCAGCAGTTGGAGAACATGTATTTTCAGTTGACGTAAAAGTCGGAAATGATGTTGTTCAGCAAATCCCGATGAAGGCAGATGTATTAGAATCTGCAGGTTCAGCTTGGGCAGGAGTTAAGAAAGCATTGAGCGTAGGAGTAATCTTACTTGTTGTTTTAATCATAGCACTTGGAGCGGTAATACTTTACCAAAAGAAATTCAAGCCAGCTGATGAAACAAAAGAAGATGAACAAATCGCTCAGACTTATTACTAATTATTTATTTAATTTGAGGTTCTTTAGACAAAGTTTAAATAAAACAAACAACTAAGGAGAACAATACAAAATGGCAAAACCACAAAATGATATTTTTAAACAGTTCAAAATAAGCGGAGCTAGAGACGAAGTTAGTGATAATGTCAGAAAAGTACAGGCATTAGTTAGATCAAAAGGAATTGAAGTTTATGAAGCATCTCTGGCTACAAAAGGCATGTTTAGTCCAAAATCAACTTATCAAGCATTATTGTATACACCGGCTGGTTTGGTTGTACCAGTATCGCCTTCAGTTACAGTTAATGAGTTGAGAGCTGTTAACCATGGCGTTTACGCGTTTGGTACAGATCGCGACCAGTCATCTGACGCACGAAACATGTGCAAATCTTTTGAAGAAACAATCAAAGCACTAGGGTTAGAGGGTAGTTGCGAAACTGACGCAGAATATACGGATGGTTCCGGCGACAGATTAGTCAGAGGTATTGCGAGCGGAAGATTAGAAGTCTTGTTAGACTTTATGGATCGTGTAAGGCAAACTGTACGTAAAAATAAAGGTTTTTTCATGGACATTGATTCGTTGACAACATCATATCAACGATAATTTTTTAATTGCGTGTTTCTAAAATGACACTCCAAATTTTAACTGTTTTTATTGAAAACATTGTTTCGTTTCTTAAAGAATTATTGAATTAATCATTCTGAAAGTATAAGTGATATTTTCCCTACGAATTTTCTTGCGTTCTCAAATATTTCATCAAGTCTTCTTTCAGTATAGGTTTTTATTGCTGAATATCTTGCAATATGACTTTCTTTCTTAGCATCTTCAAAATATTTAACGTATTCATCTTCGAAAATCTTGTATGAGTGGCTCAGTATTTCGAGATCTTCTTTTTCTATTTTATCCGGAATGCAAAGAGCCGCTAAAGCTATCTGAGCCGCATCGTGGTCATGTACCTCATATCCTTTTGTAAGAATGAGTGCTTTTGCGCAGTAAAGCATTGCATAATAAGATACGGTTATTGCCCAATAATTCCAGTAAAGTTTTTCGGGTTCTTTTTCCTTTGTCTCTTTAATGTGTTTTGCAATTAAAAGACTGCTCTCTCCTTTTTTTAAGAACAATTTTATCTTAAATGAGTTATTTGATTTTGTAATTCTTTCCCTGGAAACATAATCTTCAAATATTTTATTCATTTACCATCTCCCAAAATTTTTCAGGATTATTGAGTATTATGTGACTTCTTAATGCCTGCTTTCCCACATTTTCATCTTTCTCATTTATCATGTTTTTAAACTCTTCTTTTGTTATGAATATGGGATTAATGTGCTTTTTAAACAATACTTCATATTTTGAAAATGAAATATTCTTATCCCCTTTTTTATTTATGATTAAAATATCAATGTCTGAAGTTTCTTTCTGCGTCTTTTTTGCATAGCTGCCGAACAAAATCATAATATCTTCCGTTTCTATTTATGAACTTATCTTTGCCAGGATGGGCTGTTTTTTAAGATATTCGTCTTTTTCCTCTTCAGAACTAATTGACAAATAAGAGTTTATTACTTTGTTTTTTATGTTTAACGCAATCGTTTTTGACTTTCCGACTTGCTTTACGATAATTATCCCCTTCATGTCTTTTACTGTCCTATGAAACGTAGCGTATGGAATTCCGGTTAGTTTGCTCAACTCGTGCATAGTATATGACGTACCTGTGTTTTTCCCGAGATAGTTGATTATTTTTAGTTTATTATCCATATTTGGATAATATTATCCATTAGTGATATATAAACCTTTCTATCTTATAGTACTTCGTTGTTTTTATTGAAAACATTGTTTCGTTTCTTAAAGAATTATTGAATTAATATTTGAATCTTTTTTCGTATTCTTTGTGATCGAACCATTCAAGAATAATTGAAATTATATTGACTTCATTGTTTGCAACAGAGTACAGTAACCTCCATCCTTTTGGCAGATCATATTTCCATAAATTGTCAATTCCGTATTTATCAAGATAAATCTTCGGAACCAATTTCTTCGATATCTGTGTTCCGCAAAAACAATCCTCTTCAAGATCAGTTATTGCTCTGTCGATCCATTTATAGAGCATCTTGTCTTCTACTTTAGAATCTTTAAGACTTTCAAAAGCTTTCTTTAATTTCTCATCTCCAAAGTGAGCTACTGATTTCATCTTGCTTTTAGTTCGGGTCTCGATAGGAATCGCTTTACTAATTCAGGATTCCAAATCCACGCAATGTGGCCTTCTTTGTCAACCGCAATTTTATTAGAATCGAGCAAATAGTCAAATATAACACAAAATGTCTGGTACATCATTTTCCTCGGGAGGTTTTCCCAAAGATTTTTCTTTTTATATTCGCCGGAGTTTTCTCTAATGAATTCTTCTACCATAAGAACTGTATCTAGCTGAGGATAATGTAATATATCTTTTCGAACTAATATTTGCGTCATTTTAGTTATATAAGTGTATATAACTATATAAAGCTTTCGATTCATATACCTAAACCAATAAATATTAGTTCTTTATCAAAATCCTATGAAAATAGCTATCGATATTGATGAAGTACTTTCTCCGTTTGTTCCTGCAATGCTCAAATGGCATAATCAAGCATACAACAGAGCTGATAAGCCAACTGATTTTAATTCATATATATTTGAAGAACATTGGGGCATTACGCGAGAAGAATGCATAAAAAGAATAAAGTTATTTACTTCAACTCCTGATTTTCATCAAAATATTAAACCTTTTGAAGAATGTTTTGATGTTCTAAACTATCTCAAACAAGAACACGAATTGTATGTTCTTACTTCGAGACAAAAAGAATTAACAGATGAAACTAAACGTTGGATTAACAAACATTTCAGCAGTACTTTTAAAGACATTTATTTCAGCAATGAATTAAATCCTGAAAATATCTCAAATACTAAAGGATATCTGTGCAGGGAAAAAGGAATCGAATTAATGATTGACGATAATTATAAATTTGCTATTGATTGTGCAGAACGAGGAATTAAAGTAATATTGCTTGACAGAAATGGTGAATATGGCTGGAGCAAGGGAGAATTAAAGCCAAATATCGTAAGAGTTCAATCCTGGAACGAAATTTATAAAGAAATTAAAAAAAAATAAAAAGAAATTTGCTTATTTTTTAAGCAAACCTTTTCTTTTGATGTATCCCCATAACTTCTTTGTCATTTCGCTTGGTGCGACTGCTGCGCTACCAATAACTGCTGCCAAAGCTGAGTCTGGTTTAATTGTCATTCCACCGAATGGTTTTCTTGCCATATTGTTTGTCACCTCTTTTGAGACTTTACATCTAAAAACGGCTTAAGCCTTTATATATCTTACTATTTTTACGAGGTAAAACATTGTTTTCTACGAGGTAAATTTCACTTCTGTCCGGTTAAGATTGTAAAAGTTTATGCCGTCGGCTCGGCATATGCCTTACAACAAAATTTAGTCGTTGAAGCCCCGTATGGGATATCGCCCGAGTTCCTCGTGCGGACTTTGCTATTCGCAAAGCGTCCCTCTCAACTTATTCTCCGAAGTAAGAATAAATGCCTCGCTTATGACGGCAAAAACTTAGTTTTTCTGTCCAGAGATAATAGAAAATTCTTCAAGATACTCTCTTGCTAGCGAAGGGCTGTAAATTATGACCAAATTCTCGTCATTATTCAGGTCTCCATTGAGAGAAGGGTTGAAAGAACCAGTAATTACAGTATTTTCGTCAATAATAAACACTTTATTGTGCATTAAACCCTTATTTGTGTCCCATTTGACGTCAATTCCGGATGAATTCAGCTTAGAAAACTCTGAATACTGACTGCTTTGACTTTTTTCCATTATTCCCCTAACAAAAAGTCCTTGATTTTTCTTTTTTATCAGCATATCTCCTATTTTATCATGGGTAAAGCTGTAAATCATGAAATTAATGGAGTATTTCGCCTTATCTAATGCAGAAAGAACTTTGTTTGCACACCAATCTTCTGGACAAAAGAAAACTTCAACAGCATCATTATTCAGATAAAATAATGTATTTCTTGTTATCCTTTCCTTATTCTTTGAAAAAATACCAGAATAAAGGACATCAAATTCTTGTTCATAAGCCTCTGCTATCTTCCAGGAATGAAATATAACGACATTATTGTTATTTAATTTAACTCCAGTTCCCATAGTTGGATTAAATGAACCAGTAATAACTGTATTGTTGTCTAAAATACAGAACTTATTATGCATTTGAGCATATTTTGTATCAATAACTGGCTTTAAGCTGAATTCAGCTCCAGCATCGTCCATCACCATTCTTGCATTTTTCTCTTTCAGAATATTGACAAGCTCAGGAACATTCAAATCATACATTGCACAGTCTATTTTATTTGAAATTCTGAAGTATTGTGCAAGAACATTGGTGCAGTTCTCTCTCGGACAGAAATAAACCTCCGTTGGGAGGTTATATTCCTTTACAACATTAGCATTTATTGAACAGGATATTAGAAATAAACATAATATGCTTAGTGTTATTTTCATTTTATTGCTTTTCTAAACTCTTCTGCTGCGTTTCTTAATCCAAAAATAGACTGAGGAAATTTTTTCTTTATTTTATTTAACTTTTTGTTCTTATTCAGTTCTATTTTAACGTTTAATATCTTTGCAGCTTTAATAACCTCTTCATTCAACATTGTTCTAAAGAGTTTGACTACTTTTTTATCTTCTTCAAGGTTAGGATCTTTTTTAGTTATTTCTGAATAAAATGATTCTGCATCATCATCTGCTGTAAAAGGAATAACAATTCTGTCATACTTTTCTTCATTTTTTGTTTTTTTGTATTTTTTATCAATTGTAGTTATTTCTAATGGTAGTTCTGGCATAGCTTTTCTTAGAAATATTTCAGTAAGTTTCCCATAAACAAGAATTTTTTCTCCTTTATTGAGCGGAGAATTCATCTTCGTATCTTTCTTTATTCTTGCTGTTAAAACATCAATATAGCAGTTTTCACATAGGTTTCCGTTGGGATAAGGTACTTTTGCTTCATTACTGCATCTTGGGCATTTCATGGGTTTAAAGACGTTATAACCCTATTTTAGCTTAATTATTTTCAATATGGCAATAATTAGGTACATTATCTACTTTTACTATTTGAAAATAGTAAAAATAACGAAATCTTTATATAGGACTTATATTCTGTAACATATAGCTTAGAGGTTTACCAATCATTTCATTCATTGTCTATCACCTCTTTTTCCCTGGCAAATGCCTTCGGGTGTTTGCCAAGGGTTAAAGTTGTTATCTTTTCTTTCTAAGAATTATTTTCTTCCTTCTGTATTCTTTTCTTATTAACAATAAAGAAATTCCAATTGCAAATCCCAATGCAAGCGTCGTCAAAGCTTTTTTATCAAATTTTAAAAAAGGCCGTTTAACCGGAAAGTAAACATCGAAATTGCTTAACTCAATACCATATTCAGCGTACAATAAAGCGTTATACTTATCAGTCTCATTCAATGCATCAGCATATTCGTAGTAACTATATCCCAAAATTGGAAAGTTTCCTTTTGCAATTTGTTTTTCAATCTCGTTTTTAGCGGCAAGTATCTTGTTCTGCAACAAAACTTTAACGTTGGAATCTGAAATATACAATGTACTTAATGCGGCATTTATTTCTGCTTCAGATTTTGAAGTTTTGAACAAACAAAGTATATAGTCTTCAGAATCAAGATAATTCTTTGCTAAATTAAGCTCTTTCTTGGTTTCTTCCATTAAATAAGGAAAGTACATTGCAACATAATTATAGAGCTCGTTAACTTCTGATATTTTCACCACACAGCTTTCCCTCATCTTGGATTCATCAATCTCTTTTCCCGGGAATCCTATGAATTTAAGCCAGGCAGATGCTCCGTAACTTCTTTCCAACGCATAACTTAGTCCTTTTGTCGAATTTTCCTTAAGATTTTTCCTTGAATCATCAACCCTCTCCTTTACAATCATATTGGCTTCTAAATCTCCGAGATTGTCAATTTTAGTCAAATTTAATTCAAACTCAATTTTTTGAAGTTCTGATTCAATGATTTGTTTTTGTTTTTCTGTTTCGTTTTTAGTCAAATTTAAACTTCCAAATAATATCTCTCTAAAGTATACGTTTGCTCCAAAACATCGTGAAGCAGAAGAGTAATATTTCTTATCGGCATAGAATTTTTTGGCCTTTTCAGATAAATTTAATCCTAAATTAAATGTTTTGTTATATTTGTTTGGAATGTCTTTTAGTTCATTTTTTAATAATTCAGTTCTTTTGCACATTTCTTCATTCATTCCTTTGATTATGTTTATGTAGTCTTTATTAACGTTTAATTCTTGTCTAATTATTTTTTCGCCAGTAAATATTTCAAATGCTTCCTCTATATTTGAAACTTCGACTATATCTATGTCGGAATAATTTTTCATTTTCTTAAGTTCGGTTGCATTTAATTCTCCTTTTGGAATAAGAACTTTCTTCATGCTTTTATTTGTGGCTACTTTTATTTTTTCATTCAAACCGCCAACAACTCCTATTACTCCTCCTGAATTAATAGTTCCAGTTATTATGAATTCAGGATTAAGTTTTTTATTCTCCAGAGTTGCCATTGTGAGCAACGTCATTGCTGCTCCTGCGCTTGGTCCGGCTACAACTGGAGAATCAGTTTTCAAAGAATACATGAAATCTTTTCCCATACAGTATTCTCCAGAAATTTTACAAGCATTTAGCTTTGCAATTCTTAAAGATATTTGCGTATCAATTTGCGTTAAAGGGTATGTTTCGATGAATACTTTTCCTGACCCATCAGCTATCGTTAGATCCAAATCAACAATTGCTCCTTGTTTAGTTCCTTCATTTATTGCAAGAAGTTTAATGGTATTTTTTTGAGCAAAAACTCCCGGAATCATTAACAATATAATAAGAAATAAAACTCTCTTCATTTTTTAAAGTGACTCAAATCAACATCTCTCATCTTTCTTCTATGTCTAAGATATCTTCTTAATCCATGTCTGTCTGTTTTATGCTCATAAATTTTCCATGCTACGAAAATTACAGCAAGAACTCCGAACGCAATCCATACTTTTTTACTTATTGTTATATCTGGGAATTCTATTGATTTTCCTTCAACAACTGTTTTTACAGGTGTTCCTTTTTCTTTTTCAGGCACAAATTCAGAACTCAATAACACTGCTCTTTTGTAATTATATTCCTCTTTTTCCCCTTCGTTTCCTGCTTTATCGACTGCACTTATGTAAAACACGCTGTCGTTAGTTGTTGCAATCCAAGAATTTGTGTTAATTGTTGCAATTTTTCCATTTATGTTTCCTATGTTGTAATTTGCAATTCCATTTGTATCAGTTGCAACTGCCCAAATTAATTTATTTTCTCCTTTTGAGATGTTTATGCTACTTACTTTTGTTGGTTTTGTTGTATCTAATATAAATGTCATTGATATCGAATCTGACATTTCATTTTCTCCTTTATCTACACATTTAACTAAAACATTATTTGAACCTTCTGTGAAATTTAATTTTACGGTGTGATTGATTTCGTAATTTTTGCTGACTGGTTTCATACTACTACTTTTTAATCCGGCAATGCAGTACGCAAGCTCATTTGTTTCAAATACAAATTCCTTTTTATTAGAAATAACCCTGTTTGAACTCGTAATCTCTGGAGCTTCTCTGTCGATTACTGTTTTTTCGGAAAATGTTACTGATTCATTATTTGCATCATAAACAATTATTTTAAATGTGTGCGTTCTATTGTCATTTGGAGTTTGATACATCCCGGTATTTTTTGTTCCAGTTATTGGAATGTAATATATTAATTCCTTATCTTTGAATAATTCTAGGCTTCTCAGCTCAAACGTTGAACTTATATCCCACTCAATTTGGATATGATTTGGGTAGACAAATTTTGTTATAAGAGAATTAATGACAGGTGCAGCAAAAACAACTGTTATTTGCAGCAAGATTACAAGCACAAAAACACTTAAAAGTCTTCGATTCATACACTAAATCGAGACTATCTTATATTTAAACCTTACTCAAGAATAGCTTCATTATCTCTGGAGTTACGAAGGCTTCCAAGAGCGCAGCAAATACTATTATGCATATTGAAATTACCAAAAGAACTGTTCCATCTCTGATTATTTTTCTAAACTGAGAAGTTTCCATGTTTTTCTTAACCAATGCCTTCGAGATTACCCCTCCTGCTAAAGCGGCTAAAAGAAATCCAAATATTTCCGGAATAAAATGAATTGAAAAAATTGCTGCGTTTAATGCCGTCTTTTCAGCAATAAATGATGAAAATTTAAGTATGAATCCTGCGAAAACGCTTGCTGTTCTTACAATTAAAAATAATGCTCCAACATCATAAAATAAGGACAAAACAAAAGCAACTAATATTACTTCAATGTTATTTATCATTAAGCTCAATGCTTGAGGACCTTTCTGTATTCCGTCAATATTCACTTTTATTTGGTTTTGCAGCATATCTGTTTGGTATTGTATGGAATCGGAATAAACACTTCCAATAATGAAATATCCGATGGATATTCCGATAAACAAAAAGAAGAAAACTTCAATTAGTGTTTTATTGTGTTTGAAAACATTTGTCTTTCCATTCTCTCTCGCATCAACCTCTTTTTCAATGAATCTCGATACAGTAGGAACAAAAAGCAATGTAATGAGCATAATCATTGCCATTGAAATATTTTCAGAGAAAAACAAACTCGCAGTTCCATAACTGATAAATACATAAAGTATTCCAAGAATTAAGGAATATGTTTTTCTTTTAGTTCCTGAATCTAAAAAATTTGACATCTTATTTATGGCCGTATTTTCTGAAGTATCTGTCCCACTCGTCTTCTCTTTTCCAACCAAGTGTGTAAAGTAATGCACCCATTAACAAGGCAGCAATAATTAATCTTTTGTCAAGTTTCTTCGTGAAGCTTTCTAATGCAGATACCGCCGCACCGACTATGAACTTTGGAGGTTCTTGTTCTTCAAGAACTTCTTTTACTCCTTTTGATTCAACTTCCGGAGTTGTTTCAATTACTCCTGATGAAAGTGTAGTCTCTTCTACGATTTGTTCTTCTTCAATTACCGGCGGATTATATACAAAGCCGCTGGAAGAACTTCCTGAGTTGCTATTTGAATTTCTACCGGAATTTCCTCCTTTGTTTCCATTACTCCCGCTATTTCCTGGGTTGTAACATAAACTTGTGTCTATCGTACATGTTGCTGAACAAGATGTTGTTCCGTGAGAAAATCCATAATTATCGCAAATTGCCGCAGTCGAGCCGTCACATTCTTCTCCTGCATCAACTATGTTGTTTCCGCAGTATGGCCCAACAATAACTGAAACTGTTCTTGTGAAAGTGTCCATTCCATTGATGAAAGATGCAAATATTGTATACATTCCATTTATTTGAGGGACTTGAACTTGGGTGTTGAAGTTTCCAGTTAAGTTATCGATATTAACAGTTTCATTGCTCATTATTTTTGTTATATCGATTGTTCCAAATGGAATTGAAGAGTCATCCTTTAAGATATTTCCTGTTAAATCGACATATCTTGTTATGTTTGGAGTGCTCGCGTCAATTTGAGTTTGTGACAATGATAATGTTATTGCGAATGTTTCTCTTATTCTGAATTGAGATTGTCGCGTTGTTGAATGTCCAAGATTATCTGAAGCAGATATTCTCACTATGTAAGTTCCTGGAATTGTTGAAGTTGTCGTTGGATATGTTATTTGATTATTAATTATTGAAACACTTGTTACGTTATTGTTTATGTCTGTTATTTCCGCTATTATTATGTTGGAATCAACTCCCGAACCTAAATCAACAATTGAAACATTAATTACTGCGTTATTTCCTCTGTCTGCAATTGCTTGAGGAGTTATCGTTATGTTTGGAGCAGAATTATCAACCATGAACGAATCTGTTGAGCTTGTTCCTGTCAAAGCTACTTCATCATTACATTCAACAGACCAAGTGTAAATTCCATCATTAACTGTTAAATTATAAGTTAAATTCCCCATGCCTGTTATTGTATTTGGATTTCCGTTTACAATAACATTACAATCTAAGTTTGTATCATAGTTATCTATTGCACTAAACATTAAATTAACTGAAGTTAGTGTTAGGAATGCATTATTGCTTGGAGAAGTTAGAGAAACGCTCGGTGCTGTTCTGTCGATTATTGAAGTTAAATTATTCGTTGTTGCAGTTTCTCCTCCTTTGTTTGAAACGTCATAGTAAAAGCAAATATTTCCTTCGTTTTCTGTGCTTAAATCTCGATTGCTCGAACATGCATTGTTTGAGCAAGACAACGAAATGGTTGAGTAAACCATATTAGAACTATTCGTTGCGTTGTTAAATACTAAATCGCAGTTTGAAAAGTAAAGATTTGAGTTACTTATTCCTGTTTCTGGGTCATTTGCATTTGCTGAAAATGATTCATTGTTTGTTCCTAATGTAAATGCGCCAGGTGTTGTTCCCGTTATTGAAGGAGGAGTATTGTCATTCAATACTTGTAATTGAACTTGATTTATTTCTGAATCTAGATTTGTATCGGTTGTTGTTACCGTCCAATCGTATGTTGTGTCTTGGTTTACATTACTTGCTAATATTTCAAATCCAAATCTTTGCATTCCCCAATTGCTTATTGCGTTTGTTGTTGTGAAAAAATTAATTGAATTGTTATTTGTTAATGTCCACCCTAATGATTGAGCAATATTATTTATTGCAAACCCGTTTGTTTGTAAATTTACGTTATTAATACTTGCAGAGCTAAATAAACTATTTTCAACAGTTAAGGTAACATTAACAGGATTTGTTTCATAGATTGGATTATAATTTGAGGTTATTGTTGCTGAATGAGTTGCGAAAGCTAACGGAATTAGTAATATACATAGAACTGCCGTTATCACACTCTTTTTTGTCATATTGGGGTTAATTTATTTATAAACGATTAAGGTATTTAAAGGTTGCTGTTAGTTTTAAATATAAGTTAATATTTCCGTGAAGAAATGAAATTTAACGACTTAACTAAAAAGGATTAGGGGCGTTGTAAATCCGCAGTTTTGTCATATTTGGCAGGCGTTGGATTGGCTCATTTTGACGGAATTCATGAGCAGGCAGTTCGTTCAACGTTGCATAATCACCCTTCCATCTCAAAACACGTTGTAGATTTTGAATTAACCAATGGCACCATTGAAGTTTTGTTGAAGGCGCATGCAATACTCGCAGTAAAGAAACCTGCAAAAAATTGGTACGGCGGAGAATACATTTTAAATTATTCTCGACTGTTGAAAGCTTGATTATTCTATCGTTATCTTATTTATTATAACATCATCTATTGGTTTATCGCCAGAATCTGTTTCAACTTTGCTTATTTTTTCAACAAGTTCATAGTTATCTATTACTTTTCCAAATACAGCATGCTTTCCATCTAAGAAAGTATTTGCTGCAACATTTATGAAGAATTGCGAACCTCCGGTGTTTGGCCCAGAATTTGCCATTGAAATTGTTCCTTTTATATTGCTTAATTCTTTTCCAAACTCGTCATCAATTCTAAATCCAGGACCTCCCGTTCCCCATCTTTCTTTTTGGGAAACATCTTTACTCAATGGATCTCCCCCCTGAATCATGAATTTTGCGATTACTCTGTGAAATCTTGTTCCATCATAATATTTTCTTTGCACTAAATCTATGAAGTTCTTTGTTGTCATAGGTGCTTTGTCTTCATACATCTCAACTTTGAAAGTTCCAACGTTTGTTTCAAACACTGCAATTCTATTCATATTTTTTGATGGCATGTTCAAATATAAAAGGATTGCTATGAGGATTACTATTCCAATTATGTAGTTTTTGTTCATTTCTTAACCTTCTTTTCTTTTTTGACTGCTAATTTAGCTTCTGGAACTATTTTAGTTTTCTTTGCAGCTTTTACTTCTGCTGGCTTGAACTTAGGTTGAACAACAGTTCCATCTAACTTCATCATTGTTCTGCATTTAGGATAATTCGAACAGCCATAAAACTTTCCATAAAAGCTTTGCTTCAAAGTAAATGCACCGCCGTCATTAGGGCAAATCATCTGAGCAGCTGTTAATTTAGGAGCTTCACTCTCAAGCAATTTCTTCGTAGGACAATCTTTATTTACACACATTTCTTGCGGTTGTCTTCTTGCTTTAATTACTTTAACCATCGGGAAATTGCAAACAGGACATGCCTTACGGGCAGGAACAACTTTCGTAAATGGAGGCAAAGCAAATGTCATCTCGCATGCCGGATATTTATTGCAGGCAATAAACAATCCATACTTTCCTTTTCTAATTTGTAGTTCTCCTTTGCCGCATTTCATGCAGTTACCAACATAACTTAATTCATCTCTTGTTTCAAGTGTCGCTTTCAATAATTCTGAACCAATGTCTTTTTCGTTCTTCTTGAATTTCTCTAATATTCTGCCAATGGTTTCTTTTGCTTCTCCCAAAACTTTATCTTCAGTTAATTTCCTTTCTCTTATACTTTCCATTTCTTCTTCGAAATGTCTAGTCAATTGTTCATCTAACATTTCTGGCATATATTTCTTAAGAACTTTAACGGTTTCAATTCCCAAATCCGTCGCTTGAATACTGTTTTCATTAACATAGCCTCTTCTGAATAACGTTTCAACTATCTCTGCTCTTGTAGCTTTTGTTCCAAGTCCTCTTTTTTCTAGTTCTTTAATTATTGAAGCGGGGGTATATCTTTTTGGAGGAGATGTTTCCTTACTTAACATTAATATTTCTTTAACCGTTAGTTCATCTCCAACTTTTAATTGAGGCAGCTCTTCATTTTTGAGCATCACATATTTTCCGTAAAGTGCATGCCAGCCTTTTTCAACTGTAATCGTTCCAGACGTGACAAATATTTCTTTATTAACGTCAATCTCTATTTTTTGAGTTTCTCTTGTTGCAGGATCTCCAAATATAGCAA
>ERZ1292623.2513-Hain-H51-01um-R1-2513-length-16323-cov-38_pt1 | contig 16323 bp, 27 predicted proteins | sample MGYA00564398_ERZ1292623 | MGnify/ENA primary metagenome ERZ1292623 (study PRJEB36523, sample SAMEA6512633) | groundwater metagenome | collected 2019-01-07 | study: AquaDiva: Metagenomics assemblies of 32 groundwater samples | reverse complement strand
AACTTGAAGGAAAACATACTATTTAAGCTTAACTCACGATTATCTTACAATATCGGCAAAGGAAGGTTTATCTGAGAAGCTAAATGTTTAAAAAGTTCGCATTATTTCACTTTGTATAAAGGGGTTGCCATGGAAGCTATTGATAAATTAAGGAATGAGTTAAAAGTGCGTGGGCTGAGTCCTATGACTATAAGAAATTATAGTTTTTTTGCTGAAAAGTTTTTGAAACATTGTGGAAAAAACATTGAGGAAGTGACTAGCGATGATGCGAAGGCTTATCTCGCCAGCTTGTTTGACAGCAAATCAAAAAACACTATAATGCTTGCAGTCGCTGCATTGAAATTTTTTTATACTGAAGTATTAAAAAAGGAGTTTTCTGAAGTTAGAGTACCTAAAAAAGACAAGAGGTTGCCTGAAGTGCTTACTAAAGATGAGGTGGGAAAGATTATAGGTGCGTGCGACAATGTAAAATCAAGGTTAATGGTATCTTTGCTTTATTCTTCTGGACTAAGAGTTAGTGAGCTTGTAAATTTGAAGAGCGATGATATAAACAATGAAGAGAATACAGGATGGGTAAGGAAAGGGAAGGGAAGTAAAGATAGGCTTTTCAGCATATCTCAAGAGCTTAAAGAAGAGATAAATGACTATCTTAAGGGTAGAGAAAATATGTATGTTTTCTCTAAGGATAAGCCTTTGACAACAAGAAATATACAGAAGATAATACTGGGATTGAGGAAAAGAACTGGAATAAATAAAAAAGTTACTCCGCACACATTAAGGCATAGTTTTGCTACACACTTGTTGGAGCAAGGTACAGATATTAGAATTATTCAGGCAATGCTCGGGCATGCGAACCTCAATACTACGCAGGTTTATACCCACATTTCTTCAGAACAAATAAAAAAAGTTGGAAATCCTTTTGATAACCTGCTTAAACGGAAAGGGCAGGAAGTTGAGGCATAACATTCTTATAGATAATATTGCTAATTAACTCATGGAAAGTGGTGAAATTACGTCTATAGAGAAATATGTCCGGGCAACTAACTATCTTTCTGCAGCCCAAATATACCTTAAAGACAATTTCCTACTGGAGAGAAAACTTGAATTCAAAGATATAAAGCCTAGATTACTTGGACATTGGGGGACATGCCCTGGGATAAATTTCGTGTATGCGAACCTGAATAATCTAATTAAAAAGAAGAAATGCAGTATGATGTTTATTCTTGGTCCAGGACATGGATTTCCTGCATTACAAGCCAATTTATTTATTGAAGAAACTCTTGGGAAATTTTATCCTGAGGCTAAAGTGAACAGTAAAGGGATGGAATATGTGATAAAGAATTTCAGTTGGCCATATGGATTTCCAAGTCATACAAATCCTGGAACCCCTGGAGCAATACTTGAGGGAGGAGAACTCGGATATGCTTTGTCAACAGCATACGGGGCAACATTAGATAATAAAAATTTAATAGTCGCTTGTTTAATAGGGGATGGAGAGGCAGAAACTGGACCAACTGCGACTGCCTGGCACCTTAACAAGTTTGTAGACCCAAAAAATAATGGAGTGGTGTTGCCAATTTTGCATTTAAATGGATACAAAATATCTGGGCCTACAATTTTTGGAAGAATGGATAATGATGAATTGATTAGCTTATTCGAAGGATATGGATATGATCCAATAATTGTAGAAGGGAGCGATGCGGAATTATATCATAAAATGGTCCATGCTTTAGAAAAGAGTTATAATGAAATATTAAAGGTTAAAGGAGGATTTAGCAAACACTTACCCATGATAATTCTCAAAACCTTAAAGGGATGGACAGGAATAAGAAAATTAAGAGGGGAAAAAATAGAAGGAAATTGCCTCTCACACCAAGTAATTGTAAAAAACGCTAAAACAAGTGATGTTGAGCTTGAGTTCTTGGAAGAATGGTTGAAATCATACAATTTTAATGAGTTGTTCAGAAAAAATAAATTTATTAAAGAAATTGAAAAAATAATTCCAAGAAGAAATTTAAGAATGGGTTTAAACAAACATACGTATGCTTCTAAGAATTATAGAAACCTTAAACTTCCAAATATTTCTAAGTTTGCTAGAAATGAAAACAAAAGAGGAGAGATTGAAGAAAGTTGCATGAAAATGGCTGGAGATTATTTGAATGAAGTATTTAAGCTAAATGAAGAAAATAAAAATTTTAGAATGGTGAGTCCTGATGAAACTTATTCTAATAAACTTGATTCTATATTTAATTCTACAGGAAGAGCATTTACTATGCCAATTAAGAGTTGGGACAAAAATATAGGAGAAAATGGGAGAGTTATAGAAATGTTAAGTGAACATAGTCTACAGGGGCTGGCACAGGGATATATTCTAACAGGAAGGCATTGCGTTTTTGCTTCTTATGAAGCTTTCATAGAAATTATAAGTAGTATGGCGGACCAATATGCTAAATTTTTGAAAGCAAGTAAAGAAATAAAATGGAGAAAGGGTGTAAGTTCGATGAATTATATACTTACCAGCTCAGGATGGAGACAAGAACATAATGGTTTTTCACATCAAAATCCTAGTTTTATAGGGAATTTACTTGAAAAATATGGATGCGATATAAGAGTTTATTTCCCTGCTGACGGAAATAGCACGTTAGCCGTACTAGAGGAATGTTTGAAATCAAAAGACAGGATAAATGTTATAGTTGCAGGAAAGACAGTAGAACCTATCTGGCTTAGCGAAAAAGAAGCAAAGAAAGAGCTTAAAGATGGAATAATGATATGGGAATTTGCTTCAGACAAAAATCCTGATATTGTATTCGCTTCTGCTGGAGATTATCTTACAAAAGAAATGATGGCTGCCGTAGACTATCTTAGGAAAGAACTCCCTGGAACAAGAATAAGGACTGTAAATGTAATTGAATTGACATCTATAGGTATTGGAAATAAGGATAATAAGATAGATTTTGAAAAATATTTCACCAAAGATAAACCAGTAATTTTTAATTACCATGGATATCCGGATGATGTGAAGGAAATATTGATTGATGAAAAAGAATGCGGGCGATTTAAAATACATGGATATAGAGAAAATGGTTCTACAACTACTCCTTTTGACATGCACGTGAGGAATGGGACAAGCCGATTCCATTTAATTCTTGAGGCTGTTCAAATGCTAAGGCAGAGAAAAGCAATAGATGAGAAAAAAGCTGAAAGGATTATTAAAGAGTTTGAGAGTAAACTTACCGAACATAAAGAATATATTATAAAGAATGGTGTAGATCCTAATTATATAAGGCTCTGGCAATGGCAAAAAGATATTTAATTGTAAATATTGGAAGCACAAGCAAAAGATACTCTCTGTATCTTGGAGAAGATGAAATATTAAGAGTTAAATTTGAAATTGGAGAGAAAAACTTTAGAGATTCTGTAAAAATAATAAAAGAAAAAGCAGGAAAGATTGATGGAATAGGTGTGAGGGTTGTGGCTCCTGGAGAGTATTTTCAGAAGAATAGAATTTTAAATAAGGAGTATATGAATAAGCTTAGAGATGCTGAGAATATTTCTCCATTGCATGTTGAGCTGATATTAGAAGAACTTAGAGATATAGAGAAAAACTTTAGGGGAACAAAAATAGCGTGCATATCTGACAGCGCGTTCCAAGCAAGCATGGAAGAAAAGGTAAAAATTTATGGAATAAACTGTAAAGATGCAAAAGAATTAGAAATTTGCAGATACGGATATCATGGAATATCTATAAAATCTGTACTAAAAAAGGTTAATTGGAAGAACAGGAAGATTATAGTGTGTCATCTTGGGGGTGGTTCAAGTATAACTGCTGTTTCGAATGGAAAAAGTATTGATACAAGCATGGGATTTACACCTTTGGAAGGATTGCCTGGAAGCACAAGGTCTGGAGATATTGATTTCTCTGCTGTTAAGCGTATTGCTAAGAATAAGAAAATGAACTTTGAACAGGTTGAGAACTACTTGAATTTTAAATCTGGCTTTATGGGTTTAGCAGGGGAATGGGACTTTAGAGAAATAATTAAAAAAGCCGAAGAAGGAGATGAAAAAGCGAGGTTGACTATAGATCATTTTGCTTATAGGATAAAGAAATATATAGGATCATATTATGCTGTAATGAATGGGCTTGATGTATTAATCTTTACAGGAGCCATAGGTTTTGGTTCGGTACTTGCTAGAAGAAAGATATGCGAAAATCTGGAAAATCTTGGGATTGAAATTGATGAAAAGAAAAACAGAGAGATGGCAGAAAAAGAAGGATTTATTGAAGGTCCTAAAAGCGATGTTAAGATAGCTGTATTGGAATCAGATGAAACAAAGCAGATTCTTGAAGAACTAAAAAATTCAATTAAAATTTAACGATACGATTTCTGTCTCTTTGAACGTGCAGAGGAATCTCCTGGTTTGTTTGCTTCTTTTCTTCTTGCATCTTGAACAATCATATTTCTATCATATGCAAGGAATGCTTTTCTCAAGGTTTCTGAGCCTGAAATTTCAAGTAATGCTTTGGCTATTGCAAGTCTTGCTGCTTGAATCTGTGCTTCTTTTCCTCCGCCCATGGTCTTTATGCTGAAATCATATTTCAATTCATCTCCTAACTCTTCCTGATAAACCCTTAAAGGTTCTGATAAGGCAAGTTTATGGAATAAAGTAAGGGATTCTGCAGGAATGAAATTGTATATTACTTTTCCTGAGCCTGGAAGAAGCCTAAGCTTAGCAACTGCAGTCTTTCTTTTCCCTGAAATGGTGTTCATTTTCTGGCTCATAGTTCTTTTGTAAGCTCCTTCATTGTCATTGTTTTAACTGCCTTAGACTCAATCTTTATTGCTTTAACAGATTCATACTCTTTTGGAACTAAATTGTAACACATTATTCTTTTGAATGCAGCTAATCCTCTGCCCTGTTTGTAGTTAAGCATTCCTCTAATTGTTCTTTTTACTAATCTTTCAGAATTTCTTTTTCTATAGTATGGGCCTTTCTGTGCGTAACCTCCAAGAGTTACAACATATTTGTATTCTTCAATTATCATTCTTTTTCTTCCTGTTAAAGCGACAGAATCGCAATTGAGTATCACTATTTCTCTACCTAAAAGGGCCTGCTTTGCTGCATAGCTTGCAAGTCTTCCTAGAGAGGAATTTGTGCCATCAATTACTATTTTTTCTTTATTCATTGCATTACCTTCAATCCATTTGCCTTAGGATTTATTTTAATTTCTTGAAGTATTGTTGCGAATTCTGATTTAGTTTTCTTTAATTTATCTTTCGCTGAAGAAGATATTGACAAGGCGACTATTCTGACTTTTTTTGAAATATCTCCTGAAGATAGAACTTTTCCTGGGATAAGAATTGTGTCTCCTTCTTTTGCTTTCTCATCTATTTCTCCAAGATTTATTGATGAAAATTTATTTGTAGGGCCTGAAAGAACGTGTGCAAGTTTAAGCCAGGAAAAGTTTCTTCTTGCTAAAGATATTGTTTCAAATAGTTCTGGATTTGTTTTCCTTCTCGCCTTGTTTTTTATCTTTGTTAAAGATAAAGATGATTTCTTCATTCTAATGTTTTCCAAAATGAGTATTTAAACCTTCTTGCTTAGAAAGATTTTTATACCTAAATACACACTAGTATGCATGGTAATATTAATAAGAAAAGCGATTCCTAAAGATGCAAGTCAACTCAATAAATTGGATATTGTGGCTAATAAAGAGAAACCTTGGTGGGAAGTACAATCTGTATCGGAATTTAGAAAGTCTGTCAAATTTATATTTGTCGCAGAGTCTACAGAAGAAATTATTGGCTATGCCCAACTAAAAAAAGATAATAAAAAATTTTGGCTTGAAAACATATATGTCCTCAAAAATTACAGAAAAAAGCAAATTGCTAAAAAATTGGTTAATTGTTTATTAAAGGAAATTAAACCAAAATACGTCTCTTTAATAACCTCTGATGAAAATCTTCGTATATTTGAAAAACTTGGTTTCAAGAAAACAATGAATTATATGGTTAAGGTGATAAAATGACTATAAAGGTAAAGAAAGATAAGAAGAAAATAAGGGTAAATATAACCGTAGATGGGGAATTGCTAGATAAGGCAAAAAATAAACTTGAAATGTTTGGGGGGAAAGTATCTACATTATTCAATGCCTACTTATCGGATTTCGTTTCTTCTATGGATAAAAATTACAATCAGAATAATAAAGGAATGCAGGATAAGATTAAGGAATTGGAAGATAGATTGAAGAGATTAGAGAAAAAAGGTTTTGTCTAATCCCTTTGGCTTTTCTCTTCATTTAATGTTTTTGTCTCATTCGTGGCTTTTCTGTCTTTTCTCAAAAACCCCTCATAAAAATCTTTTGAAAAGAATATGATAATTCCTCTGTTTGGGTAATCTTTCTCTCCTTTTAATTCCGCAATTTTCTTTAATAAATAAGTTATCTTTGTAATACAAGCTCCCTGAAACTTTAAAATAGGATTTAAATCCATAAACTCGTTTAAAGCTGAAAGATTTATTTTTTCAGGATTCTCAAATTTCCAATTTATTTCAATCCCCTCATTTTTCCTTTTATTTTAGACAAGTCTATTTCTAAATCAGGGGCATAGCGATTCCTTACACCATTTAAAACTAATAGTACTTTGTACTCGCTTTCCTCTATTATTTTAGTAGCTCTTAATATTTTTATTTTATATTCTGCAGGAGCCCCTTTATCTAAACAATATCCAAATTTTAACTTTAATAATTCATTTACTATATATTCGGAATAAATTCCTAAAAGAAGTATGGTTTTTCTTATATCTTTCCTTTCATTAGCCTCTTTTATGTCTTTCATAAAATTTTCAAGTTTATCTTTTTCAGTCATTATTTTGATTAACTATCTCTGTATTTATTATTTATTATACTACTAATTAAATTTTCACATCGCACTAAAATACTAAGAAAAATAAATGCAGGGACTAAAGACATCTTATCTTTGGCATCATGGCGTGATGTGTGATTTTAACTTTTTACTTTATAATTATGTTTAGACTATTCGGATTTATAAGTATTGTCGAGATGGAATGGATATATTAGTGTCTATGCCTTATATCCATTGCCTTGCAGATTGGACAATCATCAAACTTTCTTTTGATTGGTTTGCAGGTTAAATTTTCTCTTGCAATTATATAAAATTCTTTATGTGTCATTTCTTCAATACCTATATCTTCAAGCTTTTTTGCTATTTCATGTAGTTTATCATCGCATTCTCTACCATGACCATATTTCATCGCACAAAAATTTCCAAAATACCAGCTGGCTAGATGATGCACACTTGCTTTTTGTTTATTTTTTGTTTCCATCTTTCTTCATTAACTTTTTGTAGTACTTTGGATACTCTATTTTTATTCTTCTAAGTCTAATCTTGATATATTTATTTTTACATTTATCCGAACAAAATAATAATACTTTTTCATCCTTGAATTTAGGAGATACCCAAATACCTGAATCAAATTCATTATGACAGTTTTTACAGATTTCCATAGTACTAATAGTCATTTTTATCAAAATCTGCTGGTATTTGATAAGTATCATTAGTTAATTTGGCAGAAGCTATTCTGCTTGTTCTAAAGTTTCTTATTTCTTTTCTTAAATGACAATAGCCAATAGTGTATTTCTTGGACTTATAGTAAATATCTAACTTTCTCTTGCTAAACTCTGCATTTTCCATATTAAAATATTTTATTTCGGCTGTTTTCAATTCTGAAAATGCTCTTTCAATTATTCTATAAACTTTCTCATCAATATCATTATTAAATGTGTGATATTTTCTTCTTAGTAATTCTTTATCTATCTCTTCTTTTTTCTCTTTCGGCAATGAAAGATTAATCTTGCTTAAAATTGCTTTTATAACATTTCTTTTTATCGGTTTTTCATAAGTATCATAGTAATCATCATAGTACTCTTCATCCTCTTCAGAAGTATCTTCCTCATAATCTTTAATAATTTTATAGACTGCGTATATTTCTTCTTTATTGAAAGTTATATTATTATTTTTCATTTTTCTTCTTAATAGCTTCTTTTTCCTCTTTGAGCTTAAAGTATTTAGCTAAGAATTGGATGACTTCTTGGAAGGATATAGGCTCAGCAAGCAATGCAGCCATATCTTTATCCCATCTATTCTTTAGAGTTTGAGCTTTATTGAACATTTTGATAATAGAAAACGCATCCCCTGAATCTGCACATTTCTTCTTAACCATTTTCATATTTATAGGCATATGTGAATTAATTATTTGGTAAACATCAAAATGGTCTCTAGGTTTGTTCCTTCCAATTGATGCAGCCACTTTCTCAGCAATCAATTCTTCTTTAGCAACAGTTTTAATAGAGAAATCTGGAATAAATGGTGAGTAGAAGTGACTGACTTCATGCACTTCTGATGGAATAAGTAGCTTTCCTCTTTTATTCAAATCAATGAAAACACTTTCCTTTTCACCATCAAATCCAGTATAATGTATGACTAATCTCAAAAAACCATCTACATTTTTATCTTCACTTATTTTGTCTGACAAGCCAGATTTTTCAATAATATTAATTATCTCTTTTTTAACCTCAGAAACATCTCTCGTTAAAGTAAAATCGATATCTTCAGATAGTCTTGAGTGATTTAAGAAAATTTTATTTAGAGCAGTTCCACCTTTGAAATAAATACCCTCAATATCTTTAATCAGATAAAGAATTAAAGTTAGAAAATAATCTTTAGTAAGCTTAGACCTATTAAACTTAGTTCTTGATAGTATCTCTTCAAATTCTATAACAGGTATTCTCTTAATTTCAGCCATTTTTTAGTTTCTCTTTTATTTAATATTTTAAATTCATGTTCCTTTATCTTTTTTATAATATATTTGGATTTATCTATTTTTCTAAGCTGATGGAATATAATTCTATTGTTGAGTATTATTTTTCTTCCTTTTCTATTTGTTGTAAATACATCTATCCAAGAAGGTATTTGGTCAGTAAGTCTCCAATAATTGACTGCACTCCATCCTCCAATATAGTACTCTTCAGAATTACATATTTCATCTATAACTATAAAATCATGTTCCGTCCATGCTCCAGACTTAGCTTTTATCGGTACAAGGTAGTATTTATTTTGATTAAGCTTAATTATTCTATTTTTAGCAAGTAGTTTTTGTATACCTCTGTAAAGAGTATTTTTATTGCTAAAAAATTGTTTAATTTCATTAGACTTAAAAAAATATTTCTGATAAAATTCAAGCCAAGCTATAACTTCCACTTCTCGCTGTGAAAGACCCATTATTTTGGTTTTTCTCATAATCTGTTCTTTATTTTGTTTTTTCATTTTATGACGTAATTGGAGTATAAATTATACACTATCTGTATAATAGATACATCTTTATAAATCTTGTTATTTATACACAATTGGTATTCTCGAGATGGAATGGATGCGTTGGAAGTTCTTGATTAAACCCCCAGGAAAAAGAGGCTATTACCTTATAACTTTATTTTTACTATTAAAAAGACAACAACCATTGAATTTTTATACCTTTAGATTTTAAGCTTTTTATGAATTTGTCAAACAAAATAGTTTCTGCCCAGGGTGTGCACGGCGAGGGAGTTCATTTACTATGATTAATCTTGCAACTTACAATATCCTTCATGGACACTATAAAGAGAATATAATAGAAAATATTGGAAGATTAATTGATAGAGGAGCAGATACTATCTGTCTTCAGGAAGCAGATTTGCCATTTGAGAAACATCTTAATGAACTTCTTGCATCTCTTCCTAATTGGGATATACGTTATTCTCATACAGGAAAAGCGGGCAACTTAGCTACCTTGTGGAATACTTCAAAGTTGAAATTTAGAAATCTAGAACTTATTCTTTTGCCTAAGGCAGAAGGTAAAGAATATCAGCGTGCAACCCAAGTAACTTTATTTAATTATAATGGAAAATCTTTACGTGTAAGTAATGCACATTTAGCCTGGGAAGGTGGACTAAGTCATAGATTCAAACAATTAACTTATCTAAAGGAATTTTTAGAACAGAATCCTTCAGATTATGAGGTTATTTGTGGAGATTTCAATACTTTCGCTCCTGCTTTTCTTAGAAACATCCAGAAAAATAAGTTGGTAAAAGTTTTAGGAAAAGATTGGACAAATGTATTTCCTAACCTAGCCTGGTCATGTGATGTCTCTCATAGCTATCCTAAAGATAGATTTCATTCTATATCTACAACACTTAAAAGAATGGGTATAAGACTTAGATCTTGTCTAGACTATGTTTTTGTTAAGAATTTAGAAGTAGTTGGTGGAGAAATGCTTGATCTCCCAGGGTCCGATCACAGACCTCTATTTGCAAAACTTAAATAGCCAAGCTGATTTTAGTTCTAAGCGATTTTATCTAATGTTATTATTAGAAAAATTCTAACTAAAAGCAAATCTATTAAGTCTAAGGAAGGTTACCAAGATAATAAAATCTTAATGGGCTTAGAGGTTCAGTAGGCTTAAATTGCTCTGCCATGTAATCTTGTCGTGCCGTTACCATCTGCCTAACTGTATATTTTTCTTGTCCTGGAGGAAGTCTCCCAATTATGTCCTGTCTTGTTTCTTCATCAACTAAAGTCATATCATCAAGATTATATCTAGTTTGAAATAATCTCATCATAAAAGTCATTCTAATTCTTAAAGTGTTTAATCGTATAAAACTGCGAGGACCTTTTTTCATTAGAAGTGCGACATTTAATCCAGATTCCATATCAGATAAGTATCTCATCAAAACATTATAGTTTTCAAGAGAAAGTCCTTCAATCCCTTTCTTAGCTTTTTCTTTCCAGCTAAGATACTTTCTCTTATGATTATAGTAATCTATTTTTGTTTCAATCATTTTGGACTCTCACCTGCCTATTTAAACAATGTCGGAGATGATAGGACATAATCGAAGGGATATAATGGAGTATATCCTTCACTCTTTTCGAGCTCTTGCTATTTATTTGATTTGCATTTTTCATGTGCGATTTATGTCAAGATGCTTGACATCTTGAACATCCTAAAAACGAGTGTTTGTTACACATCGTTTTTTTGATAGTTAAATTTCCACATCACATGAATATGCCAAGAAGATGTAATGCAGGGAGGAGGATTCGAACCTCCGAAGGCACTAAGCCATAACGGCCTTAACGTTACCCATTAGACCACTTTGGTATCCCTGCGTAATTGAGCAAATAAATAGGGGGTTATAAAGATTACTTAAACATGAAAAAAGACATAATTAAGTTGTTATAAGAGGTTAACGAATTAAATTCTTAAATCTCTAACTAATCTCATGTCGTCTGTTGTTGGTGCTGTTTTTTCTAATTCCTGTTCCAGAGCATTTACCTTCACTCTTTGTGGGTCTTTAATTGTCTCATGATAATCGCAGGAATATTTATGACTCCTGCTAAAGTTTAATAATGCTGCACAATGAACTGTTCCAAATGCTTGATTTCGAGCATTGGTGACTGACATATTTGCATAATATTTCCAATATCTTGCTAACTTTGGAATGAAAATTTTCATATCTCCTGGCTTCAATGCTTTATTCTGCCCGCGAAGGCATTCAAATAAAAATTTTTCTTGATACTCTAAATATTCTTGCAATTCTTTAGGATTCTTGAAAGTACTTAAATCATGGAAATACATACTAATTGAACTAAATATTTAGTTTAAAAGAATTGTCGTGATCACTTCAATGCTTTTTCAAACTCTTCTAAGTTAGATTCCAATGTCTTTATTGCTTTCTCAAATATTTCAACAGCAGGCATCATGCCAAAAGATTCTATAACCATTATCAATTCGTCTGAATCTTCTATCGCATCTTTATCTATTTTAATTATTGATTCTTCATCTGCGTCTGAAAGGTCGCACAACCATTTACTTCCTTTCTTTTCAGGTTTTATCTTGCCTTTGCTTGATTGGACTATTTTGTCTATCTCTGAACTTGATTTTACTGAAAAAAGATGATGATAGTAGCAAAGGCCTGGAACGTGTTTAGCATGTTGAATACCAAGACCTAGAGTAGCTGTTGCGACTAATTCAAGTTTATGACCTTCAGTTAAAATAGTCAGGGGAATCTTGCCATAAACTACATCTGCACTTCCTTCAAGATCTGAAGAATAAACTGTGCAAGGTCCAGTTTTTGATAGTTTGAATTCAATTTTTGTTTTTCCAGACATTGACTTTTCTGTTTTCAATGGAACAAGACCTAGGCGATGAGCAAGCATTTCATCATATAATGCTGAGTCGTTTTTGAATATTTCAACTTCCTCAATTGCAAGTGTAGGAACCTCTGAAACTGAACGTCTTATTGCATTCGCTAAAGATTCGTTTGCTGGCATCCTTAGGATCAGTTTTTCTGCTGTTTTTTGAATTATTTCCATTTTAATATTTATGAAAAGGGCCTTTTAAGCTTTTAGACTCTTCTTCCTCTCTTGCCTCCCTTCTTCTTAGGTCCGCCTCTTGGAATACGTGTTGCGTCCAATACGGAGATTATCTTGAATCCTTCTTTATCCAGAGATTTTACTGCTGCATGTGCACCAGAGCCCATGCTTTCACTTCCTGTCTTTGCCCTTATCCTGACATAAAGACTTCTTACTCCCAAGTCTTTTGGTCTTTCAGCAGCTTTTTTTGCAACAAACATTGCGATAGTTGGATCAGATTTAAGTCTTGAGTGCTTTGTGACCATCCCTCCAGTAATCCTTGAAAGAGTGTTGCCTGCTAGATCAGTTATATGGACCATAGTATTATTTTGTGAGCTGAAGATATAAGCTATCCCTGTAATCTCTTTTTTATCTGATTTTTCTGCTTTTATTTCCTGCACCTCTATTTCCTCTGCTTTCTGTTGAATTTTTTCTTCAACTACAGATTCTGATTTTTTATTTTCCATTTTTTCCTCTTCACCAGGAGACTTTATTGATTTTGCCATTATTGGGATGCCTCCTTAGGCTGTTCTTGAACTTTTTCTTCTGCCTTTTCTTCTATTTTAGCTTTCTTAGGTTTTCCAGGTTTTAGAGATATTGAATGTTCTTCTGAGACAGATACTATATAACTTGGAATGTTTATTACTGAACCATTTAGTGTTATTTTTTTGTGTACTATAAGTTGCCTTGCGTGCCTTACAGAGTTTGCTACTTTCTTTTGAGCAACGACTGTCTGAAGCCTTCTCTTCAAAAGATCTTCTACGGTTAATGCAAGAATGTCTGCTATTGAATTAACTTTAAGGCCTTTTGCTTGAAGTTTCTTGAAAAGTATTTCTTGCTCTTCATTTGACAATTTCGCCAATTCTTTGGCTCTTCTTCTGAAATAGTTTATTTTTGCAATGGTCTTCCATATTTCTCTTTTGTTTTTTAATCCGTATTGCTCCACAAGTTTATTCTCCTCTTCAATTCTTGATTTTTCGAATGCCTTCTTAGGTCTAACAAATCTCTTATGTTTTCTTATCATTATTTCTTCCTCTTAGCCATCATTGAGGCTTGTGACTTCTTTCTGAAATGGGAGCGAGTATGTTGCCCTCTTACTGGGAGTTTCTGTGCGTGTCTCATTCCCTTATAGCTTTTAATTTGCTTAAGGCGCTTTATATCAAATTCTCTCTTCATGTCCAAATCTGTGCTATACAAGTGAAATGTTTTACCTGTTTCTTCATCAGAACGCCTGTTCATAAGAAAAGTTGGCAACTTAAGACTTACTAGAAAAGTTTCAATATTTTTTATATCCTCTTTTGATAATTCAACTATCTTTTTTGATCTAGGCATCTTAAGAGAAAGACAGACAGCGTTTGATATCGCCCAAGATATTCCTTTAATCCATGTTAAACCAACATAAATGTTTTTTGAGCCTGGAATGTCATAACCCATGATTCTAACTAGAACTTCGTTTTCCTGTTCAGATTCTTTCTGAGGTTGTTTCTTTTCTTTTATTTGCTCTTGTTCTGCCATTATTTTATCTTATAAAGAGATTAAAGCGTTGCCTTTCCGACAATTCTTCAATAAGGCGTTTTTCAACGGCCTTCTTTGGTTCTGGAATGCTTTTTATTCTGACCTTCATGTCCTCGAAGGACTCAAAAGGCTTTTTCTCTCGCTCTTCCAAAATCTCTTTAGTGTGTTTTTTTCCAAAGCCTGGGATAAGCTCTATTTGGTGAAGACGTGTATTAACAGCTTGAGCGGTATTAAAGAAATCTACAAATTTCTTCTCCTGCTCCGCAACTACATTTTCCACGAATTCTTGCAGCTGGATCTTCGCAGTCTCTGTCAACTTCTCACAAGGCAATCTGCCTGCAATGAAGTATATCTTATCTCTCTTTTCTGGACCTATATAAACCTTTTCCTTTGATTCAAGATTAATTCCTCTTCTAGGTACTAGCTCTAACAGAGCAAGAGTCTTCTCTCCAATTGCCTGCGCGAGAGGAGTTCTACGATTTGACATCGGATAGCCGTACGGCAAATAATCTAGGATAATTGCAAAATCTTCTTTGTCTGTCATTTTTAATACCTCTTAACTATTTCGATTATAGAATTTGCCTCTTCTTCGGACAGACTCACGTCGGCAAATATCTTATTTACATCTTCAGAATCTTTTGGCATAAAGTCAATTACTTTTGCTATATGGTATTCCTTTATCTTGAGATTGTCTAACTTTCTTAATTCTCCAGCCAGTTTCTCCGCCTCATCTTTTTCTAATTTGGCAAATTTCTTAATGTATCCTGCAATCGGTTTTGAAGAGTCTATGTCTTTTGTATATTCTCTTACTTCTGCTATAGATAATTGTTTTGAACTTACTATCATTTTGTCACCTCTATCTTATTTAGATGAATGGGTCTTAACATATATGTCTTTGGTTTGTTAAGCTCGTTTAATTTTACTTCATAAGCTGAACCTCTCTTAGCTATTACTCTGCCTGTTCTGCCTTGAATTCTCTTAGAATATCCAAATACTTCACTCAGTTCCTGAGCGACCGCTACATAATCTCCTTCCTTGAATGACTGAAAATACTTCGACAATTGGATTTTACCCCTTTGCCTTGCAGTTTTGTGCTTTGCCATATATTACCTTCTAATGAAGAGTTTAAAAAGGTTCCTATAAAAAGCCCTTAGAATTTACTTCTTGTAGATATTGGTTCTGTAACAGAGCCCTGAAACAAGTCTCCCGTACTTCTTGCATTTTCCATGCTGTCAAGAATTGCCTGAAACATCTTTTCACCCCAAACTCCTATACCACAAGGCCTGCAGAAATCTATAACAGAATCCTCTGCTATTTCTCTTTTACAGTAGATGCACTTCTTCATTTTATCACCTTCTTTTATTTTTACAATATTTAAGTATTTAAACTTAATCTTAGTTGGAGATATATGAGAAAAACATATTTTATTTCTGGAATTTTAATTTTAATCTTACTGATTATCTCTTTTTTTGTAAGATTCGACGTACAAGTTTCTGAAAATAAAATAATTAACGATAGTTTGCTCGGAATTTTAATTTTTCATAGTCCAATTATCTTGACTTTTTACATAATCCTTGCCATTTATCTAATAATTCGAGCACTTTGGAAGATAAAATTAATAGAATAATTCGCAAAGTTTAAATATGCTTTATACTGGAAATGAATAAGATGGAAGAGAAAAGCCCTGAAAGTGTGATAACGATAAAAAAGGATGCTATATGGAAATATTCTACTTTTGTTTTACTTGTTGTCCTTGTGATTGGAGGATTCGTCGCATTTTCAGGAAATGATAATCCAAGCCCAACAGGAAATGTTGTTGCTGGAAATGAAAATAATCAAGCAGTTGTTGAGGTAAGTGAAGATGATGATGCTGTTCTTGGAAGCCCTGATGCGCCTGTCACAATCATTGAATTTTCAGATTATCAGTGTCCTTATTGTGAGAGATTCTGGAGTCAAACATTGCCTTTGATAAAAGAGCAGTATATTGACACTGGAAAAGTTAAGTTAATTTATAGAGATTATCCTCTTGATTTTCACCCAATGGCAACTCCTGCGGCTATTGCAAGTGAGTGTGTACATGAACTTGGAGGAGATTCTGGATATTACAAATACCACGATAAGTTGTTTGAAAATCAAGCCTCACTTTCAATAGATAATATGAAGAAATGGGCGAAGGAACTTGGATATAATATAGATTCATGTCTAGATTCTAAGAAGTATAAGAATGAAGTAAGTAAAGATATGCAGGATGGAAGTGCTGTTGGAGTACAGGGAACGCCCGCATTCTTCGTAAATGGAAAGCTTATATCTGGAGCGCAACCATTCTCAGTTTTCAAGCAGGCAATTGA
>ERZ1292623.2510-Hain-H51-01um-R1-2510-length-16333-cov-12_pt1 | contig 16333 bp, 10 predicted proteins | sample MGYA00564398_ERZ1292623 | MGnify/ENA primary metagenome ERZ1292623 (study PRJEB36523, sample SAMEA6512633) | groundwater metagenome | collected 2019-01-07 | study: AquaDiva: Metagenomics assemblies of 32 groundwater samples | reverse complement strand
AAATGACTTGCTAAGAACTGAATCATCTAGGAACGCTGATGCTATATGCTCTGCTGCAGACGAAAGCGTGACTGTAAAGTGGATTGTGCCTAAGGGGCCTTTATCAACATGTAGCCCTGAATGTATAGAAAATTGTTGGGCTGAAAAAGAATTATTTCCAAATGTTGGAAAGTGGATTACAAAAAAAGCAGACGAATGCAAAGCTTTGGGAGATTGTGGTATTGATTTTGGAGTCGAGAGTGATCTTCCTTCTGGATTGGGATCTTTTACAGTTTTTTGGAAAGGTGATGCTCCTGGACCAAGGCCAACTGCGGTTAATCCTGTGAAAGTAGTTTGGTGGGGTGCTGCAAGAGGAGTATTTGGAGGGATGAAACATTTAAGCAATGAGTTTAGCGGGTTTTTAGATTTGATAAAACGTGCTGGTGATCTTTTAATGAAACGTGGTGGAGGAGGGGGTGGCAGTGGTTTTGATTTTGGCGCTGTAGGTATAGGGGCAGGAATTGGAGCAACTGGTTTTGTTCTTGGACCTGTATTTGGAATTGGAGGCATAATAATTGGTGCTATACTTGGTATATTCTTAGGTGGATGTGAAGAAGTAACAAAAACAGTTAGTGTTTCATGTAGTGCGTGGCAACCATTAGCTGGAGGGGCTAATTGTGGATTGTGCAAGCAGCCAGATAAATTTGAAACATTAAAAACCATTGACGGTGATTCTTTAAATGTGTGTTCTGAATATAGGTGCAGGGCTTTAGGAAGTACGTGCGAGTATATTGAAACTTTAGATGGTCCTGATTGTATTGATTCTGCTCCAAACGATATTAATCCTCCTGAAATAACTCCTAATCTTGATGTTTTAGAAGAACAAGGATTTAGGATTAAGGATAATGGAAGATCTGGCTTTGTAATTGAAAATTTATTGCCTGCCTTTGAGCCTATTGTGTTGGCTATAAAAACCAATGAACCAGCGCAATGTTCTTATACTACTGATTTTAATGAAGCAAGTAACGATATTAATGAATATCCGGATACATTTACAAGTGGATTAACTAGAGACCATAGAAAGATTATTTCTTATCCTCTGTCTGATGCTAGGGAAGTTGTGGAAACTACTTATTACGTGAAATGTCAAGATAGAAATGGCTATGCAAATCCTGCACCTTATGCTATTAAGTTTAGTACACAACCTGAACCAGATATTACTCCTCCAATTATTGTGAATGTTGTTGGAGCTGAATTTTTGAAAGCTGGAGAAAATAGCACTAGAATAACTGCATTAGTTGATGATGCACATAATGTAGAATGTAGATTTGCTAAACAAGATATTTCTTATGGTGATATGCCAGAGGGTAATCAGATGTTATGTGAAAATTATAGAGCTGATGATCTTGTGTTTAGATGCCATGCTGAATTAAATGATTTAATTGTTGGTGAGAATAAGTTTTTCATAAAATGTATAGATCCTGAAGGCAGCAATTCTCAATCTGATGCTGCATTTGAATATAATGTTAAGGGAACTGAAGCGCTTGAAGTAATTGTTTTGGCTGATTCTCCATCTGGAATTATTTTTACTAACGATATTACCCTGGCGGTGCAAACAAGTAAAGGTGCGGAGAATGGCAATGCTGTGTGTGAATATTCCAAGAATGGTGCTAGTTTTATAGAATTCAGGCATACTGGAGAAACTCAACATTCTCAATCACAAACACGATTACAAAAGGGACATTATATTTATGATATAAGATGTAAGGATATTGCTATGAATGAAGTTACTATAAAGATTGAATTTGATGTTGCTGAAGATACTGATGCACCGGCATTGTTAAATGTATATAAGGAAGGAGGGATATTGTATATCATATTGAATGAAGAATCTAATTGTGAAACCAGTGATATTGATTTTGAATTCGGCAGTGGCATACAAATGACTGATCCGGGAGAGACTGTTCATACCATTGAAATAAATAAAGATAGATTTATTATTAAATGTAGAGACAGTTTTGAAAATTTATTGGATCCTTATGAGATAATTCCATAGAAATATTTATATAAATAGAACAAGGGATGATATGCATGCATAAAAGAGGCCAAGTTACTATATTTGCAATAATAGGAATAATTATTATCGTATTGGTAGTTTTGTTTTTGTTTGTTAGAGATAGAGTTTATATTGGTCCTGCAACACAACAAGATTTAGAAACTGAACTAATACCAATACAGGAGCATATTGAAGAATGCTTGTTAGAAAAAGCTGAACCCAGATTGATTGAGATCGGAAAGAATGGTGGATATTTAACTCCCGCAGCAAACACTTACAGATTGTACAAGGGCGATACTGTTTCTTATTTGTGTTACAATATTAAAGATAAAGATTATTGCAGGCCTAGAGTTTTAAGAATAAAGGATATGGAAGAACAATTAGAAGAGGCTTTAAAGAGAGATTTAGGAAGCTGCATTAATGTACAAGCATTCAGAAAAATAGGAACTAATTTACAAAGTGGACAATTAGCATTGGATATTGTAATTGGTGAAGATGGAGTTACAGTTAATGCTAACCTGCCTGTTAAGATTTCAAAAGGAGATTCTTTTGCTGAGATTAAAGATCATTTTGTAAATATTGAAGTGCCGCTTGGAAGATTATATGATGCAATGAGAGATGTAGTAAATGCTGAAGCAACAAATGGTGATTTTGATTGGTTATTGTATTCTGCAGCTAAGACTCAATTAACAAATAAATTATATTATGTTACCAGAGCAGATCAACCATATCCTGATAAGTTCTATATGCTAACTATTAAGGATTTTCCTAATCAAGAAGGCAGCTATATTTTCCAATTCTTTGTTGAAGGGGAACCGAGGTAATGGGGCTTTTAAAAGAGAAAGCAATGTTTTTAATATTTTTAATAGTGGTCAGTAGTTTTTCTTTTGTGAATATTCCAGAAACTAAAGCTCAGCAACTTGGCTGTTGTGAGAAGACAAAAGGTGGCGAGTTTTGCCAGTATACTGATTTAGATAATTGTGATCCTAATCCTAATTATTTGAAAACTCCTGCTACATGCGAGGAAAGCAGTTTTTGTGTTCTAGGATGTTGTTTTGATTCTGATTCTGGAGAATGCTTTAAACAAACTTCAAAGGCAGAATGTGAAAGGAAAGAAGGAACATGGGAAAACAGCCCTACATGCGAGATTCAGCAATGTCAAGTTGGATGCTGTCAATTAAGCAATGAAGCATTTATTTCTACTTTGACAAAATGTAAACAGATTACTTCACAATATGAAAATGTTGAATTAAAGTTTGATGCGTCTATTCAAGATGAGTTTAGTTGCGTAAATTCTGTAAGAACTGGTGATTTTGGATGCTGTGTTAGAGCTGAAGGGGACTGCTCATTCTCGACAAGGGCTGAATGCGGTTTAGAATCAATTAGGCCTGAATTAGATGAGGAAGGCAATCCTATTGCAGGAAGCCAGACTAGCGAAGCTGCTTTTTATGAAGGCGCTTTATGCAGTGATGATGCATTAAAGTGCAATGCAGCAAAGCAGCAAAAACTTGGCTGCTATAATGAGGATGTTTATTGGTTTGATTCTGAAGGCAATCCTGAGAATGTTTTTTTAGGAGAATCTGCTGAAGCTAAATCTAGGTCATATAATAATGGCAGAGTATTAGAAGAGCCGGGATGTGTTGCTAGTCCAGGAGATAATAATTGTGGGAATTGTGATTATACAGATGGGACTATTTGCGGTGAGGAAAATGGTAAATTTAGATGCATAGATTTAACTTGTGAAGATACAACAAAGAGCAGTTTCGGGCCTGACGCAACTGGCGGTGATAAAGATAATGGAGAATCTTGGTGCATTTATGATGGGAATGTTGGGTTTGGGAGAGATACAGTTGGAAGCAGGCATTTTAGAGGAGTTTGTTTGAATGGAGAGGAAGTTATAGAGCCTTGCAGGGACTTTAGAGAAGAGTATTGCACGCAGAGCTTTTCTAATGGAGAAGCAACTACTGATTATGGCTCGATAAATAAGCTTTTTACTGAAAATCTTCCTCAATTAACTGGATATTCCTCGCCATTATCTAACTTGTTTGCTCAGCCTGGATCTGGATATTCTGAAGCTGCTTGCAAAGAAAATAGGTTTGATTCTTGTGCACAATGCAATGAATTTTCATCTACAAGTGACGCTAGAGAGTGCTGTGAGGAAAATGCTTACAGGGATTGTTTCTTTTTAGAAAGTGGAGTGACAGAAAGGGGAGGAACATGCGTGCCTTTGGTGCCACCTGGATTAAGATTTTGGTCAGATGCTAGTGCTTCTGTTTTAGATAGCAAACAAACTGCAACACAAGATGATAAAGAAAAAACAACTATAAACAGAGAGGCACCTTCTGCTCCTGGCGATGATGTCTGCTCTGCTGCAAATATTGATTGTGAAGTTGGATTTACTAGAAGCGGATGGGATCATATTTTAGGAAAGAGCAAGTGGGAATGTACATATAATTGTGAATGCTTGAAAGAAGATTTCTTTGCTGCCGCACATTCTGTTTGCAGGTCTTTAGGAGACTGCGGTTCTTACTATAATTGGCAAGGGGTTTTTACAGAAGGGGGATTTGATGTTAAGGTAAACGGCCCTAAAGGAGAACTTGCTATTCCAGACAAAATAAGAGATAAAGTAAGAGCAAGGATAAGGGATGATTTGCTTAGAGATGCTTTAGTTAGGCCTCCTAAAGAGGGTGGTGGGCCTGACAAACCTGGATTTGGAGACTTCTTTAAGAGGAGTGCTATACCTATTGGATTGATTTTAACTTCTGGAATTTTGACTGCTGCCGCCAAAGGGAATTTTTTTGGTGGGTTGCTTTATGGACCTCATTTTTTGATAACACAAACAAGTTCACTCTTAACAGGTGTTTTTACAGGATTTGCTGGTGGATCAGGATCTTCTAAAGCATTAAATTCCCTTTTTAGTGGGGCACCTATTAGCCAAGGGGCATCTGGAGGAACTCAGGCCGGTGCTGGTGTGGCTACAACTGCTGGCGGCTATATCTGGGGAACTGTTCAAGTGGTTGCATGGGGTTGGCTAATTTATGAAGCCATTGATGTTTTTGCTTCTGATACAAGAACTGCTTCTGGAACCTTTTTGTGCAAATCTTGGGAAGCTCCAGATGGAGGAAATGATTGTGAAAAATGCAATGAGGGTGAGTTGCCTTGTTCTGAATATAGATGCAAGGCGCTAGGAAAAGCTTGCGCAATAGTGAATGAAGGCACTGATAGAGAATTGTGCGTGAATAAGCTGCCTAATGATGCTTCGCCACCAAGAATAAGCGCTGATAAAGAAGCTATGAAAGAACTTAAAATAAGCGAGCAGAGAAGCGGATTTACTGTGACTGAAAGAGTTCCTGCATTTACTCCTGTTGAACTTGCGATTATTACTAGCGAGCCTGCGCAATGTAAATTTTCCAATAATCCCGGTATTGAATTTGATGAAATGGAATTTGACTTTGGCAATTCCATATTTGACTTTAAACATAACTTAACATTTTCTTTATCTTCTGAACTAACAACAGAACAGGCATTGCAGATAACAAATGGCGGTCAATACAGCATTTATGCAAGATGCAAAGACTCTAATGGAAATCCTAATAGGGCTGATTATGCCATTAAGTTTGGAATTCAAAAAGGACCTGACTTATCAGTTCCGCAAATATTAGATACATCTATTAAAAGCGGGGCTTTTGTTGCCAATAATATTGAAAAAGTTAATTTGGATGTTTTCCTAAACGAGCCTGCACAATGCAAGTGGGATACAAGGGATTTAGATTATGATTCTATGAAGAATAATTTTAAAGTATGCGCTCAGACTGGATTTAATGTAACATTTTCTGGAAATTATAAATGTACTGCTGAATTAGATGTTGTTAAACCAGACCTGAACTTAGTTTCAGAAAACACGAGCAATGAAACTGAAGGATCTGTAAATACTAAACAAAATACATATTACTTCAAATGTAAAGATAATGCTGGGAATAAGAATATACAAAGTTACAGGTATAGTGTTGTTTCAACTTTACCTTTAAATATAACTAATATTGAACCTAGCGGATTATTAAGGACAGGAACTAATATTGAGTTAAAGGTTGAGACAAGCAATGGCGCTGAGAATGGGATTGCTATATGCGGATATTCACAAGAAGATGTTGCTATTGGACATATGATAGAGTTTAGCAATACTAATGCTATAACACATATACAGCCACTGCCGCCACAAGAAGAAGGAAATTATGAGTTTTTTGTTGGGTGCATAGATAAGGCGGGCAATGTTGCTGGCGAGAAGATTGAATTTACAGTTGAAAGAGATGATAAGGCTCCTGAATTGGTGTTTGTTACTAAAGATACGCAGCTAGGAGTTTTAAGCATAAAAACAGACGAGGCTGCTGAATGTGAATTTGCAGAATCAGACTTCCCATTTGGCAGAGGAAACCCAATGGCTTCAACAAATAATTTGGATCATGATGCTGCGTTGGGCAACGACTTGTATATTATAAAATGCAGGGATCTTTCTATAGACAAAAATGAGGCTACCTTTAGGATTGTACCATAAAAAAGGCGTTAGCGAGCAAGTTTTTATCTTTATCTTTGCTTTGATAGTTGTTGCTTTAATTTTGGCTTGGGGAACGAAAACGATTTTAGACTTGAAGGATAGGGCATCGCAAGTCCAATTAGCAGATTCTGTTGAAGATTTAAGGGAAAAAGCAATTACCTACTATCATTTGGAGGCTGGCTCTAGAAGTAATTTGAAAATAAGGTTTCCTAATGAGGTAAAATGTATTTGCATTAAAAACATTAATCCTAGTTTTTCTACTGCTTCTACTGCTGGTGGCGATCCTAGCTTAAGTAGCGTTAATGATATTTGTGATGATGATGCTATTCAACTAAAGCTTTCATCAGGTACTGGAAATAACAATCTTTTTGTAACTCCTTCTATGTTTACTGTTTCACAATTTAGTATTAATGATAAATTAATTCCTATTAGTATTGGAGGCAATAATCTTAAACATCTTTGCTTTGATGTTAAAGCTAATAGAGGATATTTAGAAGCGGAGATAGAGGCTGAAGGCGACCATGTTACTATAAAGAAAAATACATAATAACTTATTTAAAGCGGTTTGATTCTAGATTTCCTATGGATAAAAAAGGGGTGTCTATGTTTCCTTTTGTGATGATGTTTGTATTAATTGCTGGAGCGATTATCATTGTTTTTTTCTTTGGCTTTGCTAAAAGCGTGAAAACTCAGGGTGATTTTGTTAATGATCTGCAAGTTGCCAATTTACTGGAAAGAAAATTAGATTCGTTTACACTGGCTAAGAATGCAAGAAATATTTTTGAATTGCCAAGAATATCGGAGGTAGATATTGAATGTAGGAATGGAAAAACTAGCATTGTTGTTGGAGAATCAAAAAGGGAGAGTTTTAAGCTGATTAATGCTCCTAGGTCGTTTGATAATAGAAGGCTTATTGCGTGGACTCTTGCTTGGGAGTATCCGTTTAAGATAGATAATTTTTATTATTTGGCTGATAATAATGTGCGTTTTTATTTTGAAAGCGTTGGTGGTGCTGGTGATATGAGGAATATAATTTACAATAATTTACCTACTCCGCCATTTACTAAATTTGATAGACTACCACGTAATTCACTTGAATTAAACCAAGCCGATAAGAATATTGTTGTTTACTACAATAATAGACCGAGTGATGCTGTTTTTCTGAGTTCGAAAGCAAAGGTAATCCAGGTAGACATTGCAAACAACAAGGTTGCTTTCTATAGAAATGATGGAAATAAAGATGGTGAGGCTGAATTTTTTGGACTGCCAATGTTATATGCGGCTATTTTTTCAGAAGATTTTCAAGAGTATGGCTGTGTTAAAGATATGGCTCATGAAAGATTAAAGACCATGGCGGCGATCTACAGATTAAAGGCGGGCAATATAAGGAGTTCATCAGAATGCAAGATTATTTTTAATCTAATTGGAGGAAAATTGGCTAATAACGATTTTACTGAAGATCCTATAGGATCTGAGTTTAACTCTGAATTAAGCAGCTTAAACCAGCGGCTAAAAGGCAATGGATGTCCTCCTTTGTATTTAACACTATGAAAAAGGCTCAAATTCAATATATGGAGATGATATTTGTTTTGTTAATCTTGATAGTTATTATCTTTTTAGGGATGTTTCTTTATTTCTCTTTTTATACAAAGAGCATTGAAAAAAAGGGGGAAGAATTGCTTGATATTGATGCCACTATATTGACTGACTCTATTGTTGGCATGCCTGAGATAACGTGCGGGCTTAATTGCTTAGACACATTAAGAATAATGCTGTTTGATGAGTCTAAAGATTCTGAGTATTATAAGAATATATTTAGAGGTATGAGGATTAAAGTAAATAGAATTTATCCCACAAATGCGGCACAAGAGAGATGTACTACAAATAATCTTGATGCTTGCGGGTATTTTCTGATAACTGCAGGTAATCCTAGTGAAAATGTTGAAATTATCCAGAGTGCTGTATCTCTTTATTATCCTGAAAGTGGAAAATATGAGTTTGGATTGATTAAAATAGAGGTTTTTAAATGAAAAGGGGGCAAATAGAGATAATTGGGTTGCTAATGGTGGTTATATTGATATCTGTAATTATGTTAGTTGCCTTGTGGTTTATTATTAAGCCAGAATCGGATTCTTTAACAGTACAAAGAAAGGGCATAGAAGGCAAGTCTATTTTATTGACGTTGATGCAGACTAACTATGATAGAGATAGGAGCTTTAAGGACATGATAGTTGAGTGTAGCAAGTACGATCTGGTTGATGCGGAGCATTGCAACAATTCTGGAGTTAAAGACGAAATTGAAGTTATATTAAATCTAATATTTAATAATAAAGAATATGCTTTTGAAATTAAAAAAGAAGTTTCTGTAGGGAATTTCATTAGCGTTATACAAATTGGCAGTCCTATTACGAATCCTTGTAGGGTAAATAATGTCGCTAATCATGCTAATATTAATGTTGACGTTGTAGAGAAAGTTAGTGCTACTTTAGTTTTATGTTCTAGCACATTTTAATGTTTCTATTTAAGAATGGTAAGGTAAATTTAGAGTTATTTGAAGGTGATTTTGCTTTATTCTGCTTCTAGACTTGATATTTATAGTTTATTTACTTATTTATCTTGTTTAGTTCAGCAATATTTATAAAGAGGTAATTACGCTAGAAAAGGTATAATATTTAGACGTAACCTCAATAAAAACAAGAGGTAAAATATATATCCTGTTAATACCAGGAAAAACTCGGAGGTGTTAATTAAATGCAAAGATTGAAGAAGACCATTAAACGAATGGCCGCAATAGGAACTGGCTTTGCAATGTTAGGTGCAACAATTACTGGTGCAGTGGCACAAGACTTGGGTAATTATCCACAACCATTTATTGATGCAAATGGTGTGTTTAACGACAACACTGCCATTGTAGTTGGTGCAGAAGCAGCCGCTTCAGACACATTAGGTGCAGTTGATATCGCACAGAGATTGCAATTTGACGCAAAAACTCCTGTAAGTGGAGGTGGTGGAACTGTTAAAGTTGCCGGTGGAGTAACAGAGGATATTCCATTAATGAAAGGGATTGCAAACTCAACTACTTTTGCATTGGCGCAGGAATTGGATGATGGAGACATCGAAAACTTTATTGATACTGAAATTAATTTTCAAAGTGAACAATATGATGTTAGTGATAGATTAGTGATAGAAGGCGAGAGTCCTGTCCCACAAACTTCATTGAGTAGCGTTGATGATGACTATGAAAGCAATATGTTCCTAGAGGTTGAAAAGGAAAAGATAAAGTATTATATGTTTTTTGATGAACCTATAAATATCTCAAAAGCCACTAGTACAGAGCCTTTGGAATTAAAATTCCTTGGAAAAACATTAAAAATTACTAAAGTGGACGGAAGTGCGAAGTTTACAGCTAATGTTGGTTCTGAATTCTTTATGGATGCTGGAGATACAGTAACTGTGGATGGTAAAAAGATTACATTAGTAAATGTAGGAGAAGGCGGGGCCATTGTAGTAGATGTGGACGGAGTCTTGGATACAATTTCTTCCTCATCAACAAGAACTATTAATGGTATCGAAATTAAAAATGACGAAACCTTCTACACAAATGAAAAATCAGAGAGATCTGCTAGTTTAATTATTGGGAAGGATGCAGTAAATACCTTTGATGATGAGGATGCTTATCCTGGTGAGGATGAAGTTAATCCTGATTGGAGATGGAGTATGGGAAATTTGGCAGCAAAAGCATCGACTACCCTTGCAGCACCAAATAATGATCCAACTGGACCTTTTATTGGTGTTTTCAATGCAGATACAAAAAACGATGACTCAGATGACCCAGCGGGCGTAGGAGAATGTTATGACCTACCAAATAACTATGCTTCAGTATGTCTGGATAGTTTGACAGTAGCAGATGATGATTACTTAGAATTAACCATTAGCAGGAAAACAGGAGTAGATACTGCACTTTCAAGAAAAATAAATTTAGTAAGTACATCTGCAAATGTATTCCTTATTGAGACTCCAGTTGAAGAGACTATGACTTTAAGAACAGGAGAATGGAACAGTTCAAACTTTACCGCAGTAGATGGAAAAAAAGTAAATAAAGTATACCTACAACCTGTTTTAATGGCTGCAGCGGCTGCTATTGATAGACAGCAAGCAATGGTATTTTATGAAGACAAAAATGCAAATCCAACATTGCAATATGCTGGTAATATTTCATTTGCCAACCAGAATGGTTTAGGTACCAATGGCAGGTTGCCAAAACTGCTAGAAATAACTTTCGGAGATACTAAGAATACCAATGCAGAAATTAGACTAAGAAACGATACAGTGAATGCTGGTAGAGTAAACATTATGCTAAACTTTACTGGAGATAGTACTTCTGAACTGCAGAGAGGAGAAGATACTTTTACTTCAAATTGGACCATAAGTGCCCAACAGCTTGATTCACTTGGTATAACCCTTGGGGAAGATGAAATAGATGAGTTTATTTGGGAACACTTCTTGGCCGGGTCAGATACCCCACTTCAAGTTAGCTTAGGTAGAAAAGATGAAGACCATAGAGGTCTTTACGGTGCAATAATAAAGGATCCTAAATCTAATGGAGCCTCTGAACGTCTTAAATTTCAGATTCCAGGAGACCAAGTACAGACAAACATAGTAGTGAAAGGATCTGCTACAAGTGTTTCTGGTGGAACAACATCGTATATTCCAGCCAATATAGACATTACAACAAGACTTGACAGCGAAATATCTGGATCAGAGAGAAACTTTGATTTGATCTTAGTCGGAGGTCCTTGTGCAAATAATGCAGTTGGAGCTGTAAGCGGTCTTGGTTTAACTTGTGAAACCGCAAGAGCGCAGTGGTCACCAGGACAGGCTGTATTAAAAATGGCTAGCAATGGTGAAAACGTAGCATTATTAGTTGCAGGATTCAATGCAATTGATACAAGAACAGCTGCTAGAGTACTTAAGAATTACGAGGACTTTGATTTGGCTGGATCAGAAGTTAAAGTAACTGGAACACCAAGTAATCCAGTCGTAACTGCAGCTTAAAAACCTGTAGTTTTTCTTTTTTCTTATAATTTTAATTTTGTTTTAAGCTTGTTTTTTTAGGTCCTCTATAGAACTAGCGACTTGGACTGGCATTTTATCTTATTGGATAAAGCGCCGCGACCCGGACTTTCAAGGCTTCTTCTTTTCTCGTTTTTCCCGAGGCTTTTTCTGAAAAAGGCTCTTTGAACCGGGATGCCCAAAAGGGCCTGGCTTTCAAGGCCAGTGCAATCTCCCGAAGCTTTTTCTTGTAAGAAAAACCTTGAGAAAAGAACTTCTTTCCCGAGGCTTTCTTTCTAAGAAAGGCTTTACCAGGTTATGCGATCGCGGCTTATTTATACAAAAAGCTTAATTGTTAAAATATAAATTTATGGTTTCATTATGCCAAGGGCGGTAAGAGTTAATCTATCTGCCAGTTTTATCAGGTCTTCTTCTATAATATATTCTAGTATGATACAGCCATTTTCGGTATATATTTCATTTTTATTGCCTTTTTTGAATAATATAACTGCGGTTGTTTGATTTACTTCTAAACAAGAAATAACTGGCAAATCGTTGTTTTCTACTTTAGTGGTGAGCGCCGGGTAAGTTGGTAAATTAAAAAGAAATGGATTTTCCGTGTATTTATTAATCTCTGCAAATGCAATGACTGCCTTAGAGGAGAGGTTTGGGTCCATGGTAATGAATAGATTTTCTTTTACTATATCTTCTCTTATATTGCTTTGAATTTTTATTTCTTCAAGTGTTCTTGGATCGTATCTGCTATTGATTGTAAATGGTTTAGATTCATCCTCTCTAAAAAAAGTTATTCTGAATTCGTTTATTGATCCGTCAGTTACTTTATGCACAGCAAAACCGCTATATTCAAAGAAAGTACCTGAATATTTCTTTGATTGATATAAAACAAGAGAAATAATGCCCGCTACTATGATGATTATTATAATTAAAATGAATGCTTTTACTTGTTTATTTGTGTTCACAGCAATACCTCTAACCTGATTTTTTCAAGTACAGTTACAAAATAATTTCTATCTCCTAAGATGGCAATACAGCTTACATCTTCTTGAATAAGATTATCTCCTTTTTCTAATTTTATTACTAATTCTTTTTCTGGAATTGAATCTGAACAGTCTTTTAAAGGCAGATTTTCACAAAGCTGATTATCTGATGGGCATGCTCTTATAATTGGCTTGTTGAATAGACCGCTAAGAATTGCAATAAATATGTTTTTTTCTTGTTCTATATTATCTTCTGGATTAACACTAAGGTAAACTTTATTATGGTTAGAAATTTTATTTATTATGTCGCCTATATAGAAACCCTCTAGTTGCCTTGGATCTGTTGTGAATTCTAGTCTTTGATTATTTATATGGGTAAACCAGATTGTGCCATCATAAGTAAATCTATAACCATTAAATTTAAATGTTTCAATTTGGTCATTAGAAAATGAACCAATAACTACTCCAAATATACTAAAAACCATTAAAGCTACAATAAATAAAGGTAAAACTATCTTCTTTTTTGACATTGAATAAAGATTACTATATTATTTTAAAAATATTTCTACTTTTAATTATTAACCCCATATGAGAGCTGTGCTTCAAAGGTGAAATAGCACTGAAGCCTGCGCTCCCAAATGGGGAAAAAGAGGTGATTGTTAGTATTCCATGCCGGGCATGCCGCCATGCTGAGGCATTTTATTTTTATTTTTTGAACCTGCTATTACATCGTCTATTCTTAATAGCAGTTCGGCAACTTCTGAAGCAGATTTTATTGCTTGTGTTTTGATTTTGAGGGGCTCTACGACGCTAACGACGCCATTGGCCCATACATCAGTAACTTTACTTTCAAAAACATTTATCCCGTGCCATTTGTTTCCTTTATCATGCTCAACTTTTAGCTCGGTTATCATATCAATAGGATCTAAGCCTGCATTTTCAGCCAATGTCCTAGGGACAATTTCAACTGCTTCTGCAAAACTTAACACTGCTAATTGCTCTCTTCCGTGTAATGTGTTTGCATATTCCCTTAATCTTCTTGATAACTCTATTTCAGGAGCACCTGCGCCACCTACTACCTTGCCATCTTTTAATGACGCGATTATATCGCCTATTGCATCTTTTAATGCCCTTTCAACCTCATCTATAACGTGCTCACTTCCTCCCCTAATTAACAAAGTTACTGCTTTGGCCTGCGGGCATTCTGTTATATAAGTCATGTCTTCATCGCCAACTTTCTTTTCTTCTACTAAGCCTGCTGAACCGAGATCAGACTTGCTTAAATCTGAAGTTTTGCTTACAATTTTGGCTCCTGTTGCCCTAGCGACTCTTTCCATGTCGCTTTTAGACACCCTTCTAGCTGCATATATTTTGTTTTTGGCTAGGAAATGCTGCACTAAGTCATCTATACCTTTTTGACAAATAACCACATTTGCGCCGGAGTTTACTACCCTATCCGCCATATCTTTAAGCAGTTTTTCTTCTTGCTCTACAAACGCTTGCATTTGCTTTGGATTGGTAATTTGGATCTTGGTGTCTGTTTCTGGGTTTTTTATTTCTAAGGCTGCATCTAGAAGTGCAATTTTTGCATTATTTACTTTTTTTGGCATGCCACTATGGACCCTTTCTTTATCTAAAACTATGCCTTGTATAAGCTCTGTATTTTCAACACCATCGCCAACTTTTTTTTCAAGCTTAATATTTTCCCTATCGATATCATTATCATCAGCTACCTGTTTTATAGCCTCTACAATTAGCTTTGAAAGGCGCTCTTTGTGGCTTTCTGCCCCTTTGCCGGTCATTGCGGTCATGGCAACTTTTACAAGGATGTCTTCATCATCCTTAGATACATTTTCTGCAATCGAATTTAGAATCTCTATAGATTTGTCTGCAGCTAGTCTGTAGCCTTTTGTGATAACTGTTGGATGGATATTTTTTTCAATTAGAATTTCAGCATTTTTTAATAGTTCTCCTGCGATAATAACTGCTGTTGTGGTGCCGTCTCCTACTTCATCTTCTTGTGCTTTTGCAACTTCAACCATCATCTTAGCTGCTGGATGCTCTATTTGCATCTCTTCTAGGATTGTAACGCCGTCATTTGTAATAATAACGTCGCCTAGTGAATCGACGATCATTTTATCCATGCCTCTTGGGCCTAAAGTTGTTCTTACTGTCTCAGCGACTATTTTTGCAGCCATGATATTATTACGTTGAGCATTCCTTCCAGTATCTCTAATCGTACCTTCAGGAAGTATGAAAATAGGTTGATTTTCTGTCATTTAATTCCCCCCTAGAAACTCTTTGATACCTTTTATATTTAAAAAGTTTTTTATTGAGAAAAAAATTAGGCATAAGCTTATATATAAAATTTACGTTTATGAATTTTATTACTGTATGATTAATACAAAAAAATAGAAAAGTTGATTACCTGGGTTTAAGTTCTGCTCTAGTGAACTTTACGTGGCCTTTTTTGCCCTTGCCTTTTTTACCTTTGCTCCACAATAAGTAACCACCAACAATTACTATGACGATTACGATTATTATAATGATTGCTGTAGCAGAACCTGCGCGCTCTGGTGCGATTCCTGCGCCTGGAGCTCTGTCTGCTGTTGTTGGTGCGCCTGGTTCTTCGCCTGGAGTTGGAGCTTCACCTATCATTGCTGCACCTGCCAGTTTATCTAGAGTTACGCTGGCTCTGAGGGCGTCTATAATGGTCAAAGTTACCTTAACATCTACTTTTCCATCATCATTTATGTCAACATCTTGTGATCCACCGACTGAAAGAGTAAACTCTTGTGGTGTTGAGCTTATTCTTAGAGTTACTGATGTTTCTGTAACAGTTACAAATTCTAGTGTATGTGTTTCTATTCCATCAAATGTAAAGGTTTTAGTTGAGCCTTCTCTGCCAGAGGCTACAACAGTGTCTTTTTCTTCGAAAGTATAGTCATATGACGGACCACCTTCAGTAGTACCGCTAGATGACCTTACTCTTACTGTAAATTCTTTCTCAACTTCAGCTTTATTTCCAACCTTGTCCGAGGCAATACATTTTGCCTTATACGTACCACTCGCAGCAGTATCTGCGTCCTTAAATGTAAATGATGGAACATCTCCTTTATCAATAGTATCACCATTAGGTTTTACTAGCTGCATATTATTACTTGCTAGCCCAATATCAGGATCAACGGCCCTACAGGTTACCGTTTGTTCCTCTCTTGTAAATAGTTTATCATCACTATCACTTAAACTAACAGACATAGCAGGTGCTTCATTATCAATATAGACATTAGTAACTATATCCTGGATATGACTTTCACCACCACCTAAAGGAACAGTGCTGTTTGTAGCATTCATAGTTATTGTATAGTTGCCATTAGCCAATAAACCTTTTGTATTAACTGTAATGTATGTTCCATTCAAACTACTATTTGTTCCTAATATCATAGGCACTGAAGCACTTCCATTATTGGTTCCATTTGAAGTACTTATCAAAGTAGCGTACCAAGTTACATTTGTAGTCATATTCTTACCACTTATGTTTGCAATAAAGGTAAATATCCCAGATATATTCATTCCTCTAGAAAGATTATTTTGAGAAATGTTTATAGGACCCAACCCTCCTCCACCAATCATTAATGGACTATCTAAGCTAGATCTTATTTCTACATTATGCCCACCAATTCCAGTAGAAAAGCC
>ERZ1292623.2505-Hain-H51-01um-R1-2505-length-16351-cov-5_pt1 | contig 16351 bp, 15 predicted proteins | sample MGYA00564398_ERZ1292623 | MGnify/ENA primary metagenome ERZ1292623 (study PRJEB36523, sample SAMEA6512633) | groundwater metagenome | collected 2019-01-07 | study: AquaDiva: Metagenomics assemblies of 32 groundwater samples | reverse complement strand
GAGGTTAATGTCTGCCGCCCTGCGAAAACTTTCGGGGTTGGTTGCGAAAACCAAAACAAGCGTCATTTTCATAAACCAGATCCGGATGAAAATTGGAGTAATGTTTGGGAATCCGGAAACCACGCCCGGAGGATTGGCATTAAAGTTTTATTCATCCGTGAGAATTGAACTGCGAAGAATAGCTCAAATTAAACACGGAGAAGAAATTACGGGATCTCGGATTCGGGCAAAGATCGTGAAAAACAAAGTTGCGGCTCCCTTCAAAACCGCGGAGTTCGATATTTATTATAACGAAGGGATTTCCTATGAGGCGGATTTAGTGAACGCGGGACTTAAAGAGGGGCTCCTCACAAAAGCTGGGAGCTGGCTCCAGTTTGAGAATACAAAAATTGGCCAAGGTATGGATGGAGCCAAAACATTTCTGAAGGAAAACCCTGCCTTAGCGAAGAAAATTCGCGAAGAGTTACTTCGCCGTGGCGGAAAGAAGACCTAAGTGGCGCGCGCGCTTTATCGAACGGGAAATTTTTCTCTGGTGGGTGGCGCATAATCCGGTTTTCCCGCGTTTGCGAATCTTCCCGAGGCCAGAGATAAAACGGCGCAGCATGATGATGTCGCGAAAGTCAATATCTCTTAAGTTTTTTTTGCAGAAATAACATTCCATAGTTAGAATGGAATATTTTTTACATCGATCTCTCCGTCTTCTTCGATGATGGGAATTTCTTCTTGGTCCCCGCCAACATCTGACGAAGTTGTGGCGGGTGGCGGGCCGGCCTCATTGTCCCCGCCAGAAGTTGGCACATCTTGGCGGGGACTTTGGGCGGGTTGTTGTCCCTGTGCAAATCCTCCTCTTGGTCCAAGCTGCATACTCTCTGCTACGATCTCGGTGCGGTAGCGCTTGGCTCCGGTATTTTTATCATCCCAGCTTTGGGTTTCTAGTCTTCCTTCGATAAGCACGAGGCTGCCTTTTTTGAGGTATTGGGAAGCAATTTCAGCAAGCCTTCGCCAGAGCACCACGCTGTGAAACTCTGTTTTTTGCTGTTTTGCTCCTGTTTTGTCAGTCCAGATACGGTTCGTCGCCACTCTTAAAGAACACACCTGCTGGCCTGAAGGAGTGGTTCTTGTTTCAGGATCTGCCACGACATTGCCAATTATAACGACTTTATTAAAATTCATTTAAAGATTTCTTCAAGCTTTTCGTCAATATCTTTCAAGTCGATCTTCTCTTCTTTTTTCTGGGTTTCAATCGGCGCAGTTTTAGGAGTTAGAGCAACTCGCGCTTTCTTTACTTTTTTGGCTTGCCTGGCAATAAAGAATCTTAAGATCTGTTCGGTTTCTCTGCATTTTTTCTCTACGAAAGGAAGTTTCTCTTCATTGAGTGAAAACGCAACGACTGCCAGATATCCTTCCTTGAAATGTCGAATGGGAGCTAACAGAGGCTTTTTCCCAAGTATGCGCTGGTCTTCTAAAATTCCTCCCTGTTCTTGAACAAAAGAGACGAATTGCTGAAACAAATCGTTTGCCTCCTCATCGGAAAGCAAAGGCGAAAAAATCAGGCTAAGGTCATAGTTTCTCATAGCGTTAGGTTACCAAAAGATTCTCATTAAGTCAAGGTTGTGCTACAATAGCGCATTATGACAAGGCTCGTAAAGACAATGTTCCGAGAATACGACATTCGAGGGTTAGAAAGCGCAGAAGAGCTCAACGTTTCCTCCATGGAACTTATGGGAAAAGGCTATGGAACCTTTTTACGAGAGAAGGGAGTGAAAAAAGTGGTGATAGGTCATGATAACCGTGGCACTTCAGAATCGTTTTGCGCGGCTGTGATTCAGGGGCTTTTGTCTCAAGGTTGCGAGGTTCGAGAGGTGGGAATCTGCACCACGCCAATGCTGTATTGGGCGCAGTATCATTTTCAGACAAGAGGAGGAGTTATGGTAACTGCGAGCCACAATCCCGTGGGGTGGAACGGTCTCAAGCTTGCGTATGGTTATTCCTCTACCTTAGATAGAGAAGAACTCCTCGAAATGTACGATATTATTCTCAAAGAGAATTTTCGAAAGGAATCAGGGAAAATCCTCAAAAAAGCAGACATCCTTGAGTCTTATGAAGCAGATCTTCTTTCTCGTGTGCAGGGGATTAAACCCTTCCGTATAGTGGTGAATACGGGAAACGGCACTGCCGGGCTTTTTGCTCCACGGATTTTAAGAAACGCAGGATGCGAAGTAATCGAGCATCTGACAAACCCCGATTCTTCGTACCCTCACTATACTCCCAATCCCGCAGAGGTGGAGATGATGGAGGATACCGGAAAAGTAGTAAAAGAACATGGCGCTGATTTTGGTTTCGCGTTCGACGGAGACGCAGATCGCCTGGGATTGGTAGATGAACAGGGGAAAAACATCTGGCCCGATCGCTACCTCATTCTTCTCTCAAGACTTGTGTTGGCCAAACACCCGGGGGCAAAGATTGTGTTTGACGTGAAAGTGTCTGCAGCGCTTCCCGAAGATATCAAAGCGCACGGCGGCATCCCCTTAATGTGGAAGACGGGACACTCTCATATTAAGGCAAAGATAGCAGAAGAAAAAGCAGCGTTTGGTGGGGAGATGTCGGGTCATATTTTTTTTGCCGAAGATTACTATGGGTTTGACGATGCGATATTTGCGGCTTTGAAATTGGTAGAATACTTTTCAACTCAAAACAAAAAGGTTTCAGAAATTATAGCAGGCACTCCTTATTATGTTTCAACTCCCGCCTTGCATGTCGAGTGCCCGGATGAGAAGAAGTATCAGGTAGTTGAAGAGCTTGCAAGAGAGTTTAAGAAAGAGTACGAGGTTATTGACGTGAACGGGGCAAGAGTGTTATTCGGAGACGGTGCGTGGGGGCTTGTGCGCGCATCTTCCAATCTTCCTGCTCTCGTTCTGCGCTTTGAAGCAAAAACAGAAGAAAGGCTCAAAGAAGTCGAAAAGATTTTTCGAAAGAAACTAGAAAAATATCCTTTCGTGAGCAAAAAATGGTATTCTGCGTAAGCTATGGAGAAAGGAGACCGATTTTGGAGCGGACGTCTTCCATGGTCGCTTGAGCGATCGTACGTGCTTTTCTTACGCCTGCTTTTAGAATTTCTTTGAGATAAAGATCTCTTGTGAGGAGCTCTTTTTTCTTTCTGCGAAAGGGTGCCAACTTGTCGATGAGAAGTTCTGCTGTCTCCTTTTTTAAAGAGGCATATCCTTTACCTTGAAACTTCTTCTCTATATCGGAGAGAGGTTCTTGTGCAAAAAGAGAGTAAATGGCCAAAAGATTGGAAACGCCGGGTTTTTTTGTTGGATTGTAAGTAATGTTTTTGTCCTTGTCTGTAGTGGCTCGCATAAGTTTTTTCCGAATGCTTTCCGGTTCTTCAAAAAGCGACAAGAAGGCTTGGGGTCCGTCAGATTTGGACATTTTCTTTTTTGGATCCTGCAAAGACATAATTTTTGCCCCTTCCTTGGACACAATGGTTGCAGGTTCCTCAAAAGTTTTTCCGTAGAGCGTATTGAATTTTCGCGCAATAGAGCGAGTAAGTTCGAGATGCTGAGTCTGGTCTTTACCTATCGGCACTCCCTGTGTTCGGTAAAGCAAAATATCCGCCGCTTGCAGCACAGGATAGGTTAAGAGGCCGGCATTGATATTTTTTTTGTTTTTTTTTGCCTTGTCTTTGTATTGAGTCATTCGCTCTAACTCTGCTAGGGGAGTTTGAGTGTTGAAAATCCAGGCAAGTTCGGCGTGCTCTTTCACATGCGACTGGAGAAAAATCACACATCGTTCAGGGTCGAGACCTACCGCAATCAGCTCAATCACCTTTTCTAAAGTTGCCTTGGCAAATTCTTTTGGATTTTGCTGCACGGTAAGCGCGTGCAAATCAACCACGAGAAAAAGACAGTCATGCTGCTTTTGGAGTTCAGTCCATTGCTTCACGGCTCCCAAATAGTTTCCCAAATGCATTTGTCCGGTTGGCTGAATGCCGCTCAAAATCCTCATGGATTTAAATTCGAAATTCGAATATCGAAATCCGAAACAATACTTAAATTCAAAATTCTAATTTTATAAACTCTCCTTTATTTACTAAAAAGCACAACCACCGCTTAGCCTGATCTTTCCATTCTCAACAAATTGGAAACATCCCGCATTTGGAAAGTCAGTTCGTCCATAGCATGTTCCGACGATTACTTCTGCGGAGCGCGCGCTTTCTTCTTGAGGAGGTGCACAAAAGCTAGTACATTGACTGGAATCCGTACACTCTCTCCCTCCATCTGTTGTTGGAAAGTCACAGGAAAAAGGATACTCGTACCATATTGGACCCTGTAAAAAAAGATAACTCCACTCTCCTCCTTCTTTCTCACACGCAAGCCTATCCAATCTTTCCCACTGGTTTAAGGCAACTAAGCCTGCAATGCCAACTACAATGAGTATGCCGCTAAGAGAAGCCCAAACGATAAGGGTTTTCCATTGAGGCCTTTTTCTAATCTTGTTAAGAATAAATACTGGCAGAAATCCAAGTGCAAGCAATATCAATAAACCAATCAGCAGAAAAGGAGTCCATTGCAAGATAGAATATAGGGTTGCCATCAGCATTAAGATTATGTTGATTTTCGCATTATAGCACTAAAAATCATCATGAGCTCTGTAGCTTCCTTAACAAGACTTTGTCGTTCTTTTTCAAGTATATCGTTTTCCTGAATATCTATCAATTGAAGCCAATACCTACTTTCTTTAGCTTCTTTGCGAGAGATCATAATTCTCATTGCAAAATCTTTCTTGCTCAACGATTCGTTCGCTTCAATGTAGTTAGCCCCAACAGAACCAGAAGATCTTGTGAGTTGCTTCCCGTTTTCAATATTTGGAATGCTTTTTGGGAGTTTATTTACAAACGCCCTGACTGCTTTAGCAAAACCAAGAGTTCGCTCTTCCAAGTCGTAGTGTTTTGAATTTTGAATTTCAACCATTTGAATTTGTTTCGTATTTCGTGCTTGGGATTTCGGATTTCCCCAGTTATCATACTTCTATGATAACTGGGAGTACCATGGGGCGCCTCTGGGTTTTGACAAAGAGAAATTCTGAAATCTGGTTTCGCACCACATCTCTTACGTATATCCAGTTAATCGGGCCACCGGAACCCGCAGAGTGATTTACTGTGGCTATCGTTTTTTTCCTCACTTCTTTGAGAAGGTCTTTGGATTCCCGCAGGTACACAAATCCGCGAGAGATAATGTCGGGAGATCCTCTTACGGTTCCCGTCTGACGGTCTACCACAACGATGATTACAAAAATACCGTCTTTGGCAAGATTTTGCCTGTCGCGCAAGACTACCTCTCCCACGTCTCCAACGCCGAGGCCGTCCACCATAATATAGTTCGCAGGCACTCGAGTTTTTTCGAGAGTAGCTTCGGTTCTGCTCAAAGTTACGATTTGGCCGTTTTCGGCCACGAGAATGTTTTGTTCCGGCATTCCAACTCCTTGGGCAAGCTTTGCGTGATTCACAAGCATGGAAACCTGGCCGTGAATAGGCATTAAGAATTTGGGCCGCAAAAGCTCGAGCATTTGCTTGAGTTCGTCCTGATTTGCGTGGCCCGAGGCGTGAATATCCATCATTTTGTAATGGAACACGTTCGCTCCTTGCTTGTACATCTGATCTTTTACAAACTGTACGCTTCGCTCGTTCCCCGGAATAACCGAAGAAGAAAAGATGACGGTATCGCCCTTTTGGATTTTAACATGCTGATGTTCTCCATTCACGATTCGCATTAACACCGCGCGTTCCTCTCCCTGCGCTCCTGTTCCCACAATCGTGATTTTCGAATCGGGGTAAGAGAGAACATCCTTGGTTTTCAGAATGGTCCCGCTTTTTGCTTTAATGTATCCAAAGCGTTTGGATATTTCGACATTGGTTTTCATTGAATATCCTTCGAGTGCCACATGCCTCCCATATTTTTCAGAAAGCGTGATGATCTGTTGCACCCGGTTGATAAGGGAAGCGAAGGTGGCAGTGATAACTCTACCTTTAGCTTCCCTGAAGACCTCTTCTAGGTTTTCAAAGATATGCTGTTCAGATAGAGAGTGGCCGGGTTCTTCGGCGTTCGTGGAGTCTGACATCAAAAATAGGATTTTCCGATCCCCAATTTTTTTCAGACGGTTAAAATCAGTGGGAGGTTCGTTGACCGGATTTGGATCAAACTTAAAATCTGAAGTGTGCACGATATTTCCAACCGGAGTTTCAATGAACAATCCAAAGTTGTCGGTAATGTTGTGGTTTTGCCGAAAGGGTTCTATCACGAAAGGCCCCAGCGTGAACTTTTTTCCGTCTTGCAGAAGAGCAATGCGAAGTTTTGGTTGGTTCGCAAAATCCTCCTGGCGTTTTAAAATAATCGCTTTTGCCAAATTCCCCGCAAAGATGGGCGGGTTGCCAAGCTGGCCAATGAAATAGGGGATCGCCCCAATATGGTCGTAGTGGCCGTGAGTAATAAGGAGAGCCAAAATATTTCTTTCTTTTCCTTTGAGATAAGAGATATTGGGAATAATGTAGTCAACTCCAGGCATATCTTCTTCTGGCATGCGGAAGCCCATATCAATTAAAAGAATCTTGCCTTGGTACTCGACGATCATCATATTTCGACCAACCTCACCTAAGCCTCCGAGAGGGATAATTTTGAGGCCTCCTTCTTTCTGCATACTGGTGCGTGATCTCGATAAATCTTTTTCCATGGGGAGTTTATTACTTGTTAGTAGAGTTTATTATGCAGTGCTCTCGGTGGGAGTCGAACCCACAAGCCTTGCGGCATACGGTTCTGAACCGTACACGTATACCAGTTCCGTCACGAGAGCTCGTCGGGCAAGTTTAGCACGCTATTTTGGCGCTCTTTTTGTTTTGGTGTACCATTCGCCAATTCCAGAAAAACGTTGCGAAGGATCGGCAAGAACAGATGTTTTGATACCTCGCACCTCTTTGGAAACAAAGTATTTATAATCAAAATCATACAGGAAAACCGCAGGCACGTCTGTGAGCACGAGCTCTTGCATTTGCGTAAAGAGTTCAAGTCGCTTCATGGGATCAAGCTCTTTCCGTGCGTCTTCTAAAAGTCGGTCAACCGCTCTGTTATTGTACGCAGAAAAATTGAATCCGGGTGCTTTTATCTGACTTGAGTGCCAAAAAGGAAAGGGATCGGGTATGGTTCCTAATGCTTCCCCAAAGAGAAGCGCTTGGTAAGCCCTTGGTGCAATGACATCTCTTTCTAGGGCTATGGGTGAAAAGGTTTGAAGTTCTACCTCGAGGCCAAATATTTCCCATTGGCGTTTGAGTTCTTCCGCCACTTCTTTGAGCGGTGGTTGGTCTTGCGTTGCAATCGTAATAGTAAGAGGAATTGTCTGGTTATCTCCGGCAAAACAAAGGATATTGAGTTTCTCTCGTGTGAGCTGCCCTACTTTTCCAGTGCCCTTTGTTAAGTTTATTGGTGTCAATACTTCTGAAGCATATTTTTCCTGAAATCGGATGACTGCCTGTTGGGTAAGTTGTCCAAAATTTCCGTTGACGATTGCTTCAAGGTATACCACAGGATCTTGTGCCAGACACTGTTGGAGAAGTCGTACTTCTTCTCCGGTGTCGCCCTTGGCGAGATCGCGGGTGAGAGCTTCGCCCGTGAGTTTAGGTTTGCCGATTTTTCCTTCGTTCTTGGCATACCCTACTTGTTCGAGCAGCGCAAGCGCTTTTTCTTGGTCGCGTGCTGGCGGGTGCATAACCTCAGACTCTTGAAAGCCAAAGATGTCAGGGAGCAGCGGAGAATCAACGACACGGGCATCGCCTTGGAATACTTTTGCTACCAACTCTGCTTTGTCGAGCGCCAGAGAGAGAGCCTGTCTGACTGCCCTTTCTTTAAGTTGTTTTTGGTTTACAGGAGGATCTAAGTTGAAAAACAGGGCAAAGTACCTGGGCAGAGAGAAAGAATACAAGGAAAATGCCGGGTTTCTCATTCTTTGAATATTGTCGACTTTGGCAAGAGAAAAGCTTTGAATGGTCCCCCGGTTTGCTTCCCTTATGACTTCTTCTTCGGTATTGAAAAACCGAAACGAAAGAGATTCGATAAAAGGACTCTGGTTATGATAGCCTTCGAAGGCTTGAAGCCTAATTTCTCGCACGAACCCTGAACGTGCCTGGTCGATTTTCGTTACACTATAGGGGCCTGTTCCTACTGGTTGAAGATTGAACGGAGTTAAAGTGAAATTTTCCGGGGTAATATCTTTCCAAATATGCGCAGGGAGAATTTTTAAAGTAAGGCGTTCAAGAAAAGGAGCGTAGGGATCCAGAAGATGGAAGCGCACCATTACGTCAGAAACTTTTTCCACCTCCACTCCGATCCAGTTTGCCCTGATGGGGCTTTTGTATGCGGGATCTTGGATCGTGGCTATGGTGAATGCAATATCATTAACTCCAAATGGAGTGCCATCGTGCCATGTCACGTTCTCTTTGAGCGTGATTGTTATGGTTCTGCCGCCTTCTGTAATTTCAGGATCTGTTTTCGCAAGATCTAAGACAAGTTCTCCCTGTGAGTTATAGCGCATGATTCCAGAGTAGATGAGCTGAATAAGATCGCGGTCTACATCGTTCGTATCTGCGTACACGGGATTCAAAAATCTGGGAGATCCGACCACCCCCTCTGTTACACTGCCGCCTTTCTTTGGGATAACAGAAGTGTTGGTAAGATACAATCCTTTGGCGAGAGAGAAAGAGGAAACCGCAAATACAAGAATCAATACGGGAAAGATAAATTTTTCCCGGCGCGTGAGAACACGATGAAGCTGTGTCCACTGGAAAAAAGAAGGCCAACGAAATTGTTTGTTTAGAGATGAATCCACGAGGTTAAGCGCTCTGAATGAGTTTGAAGAGCGCAAGTCCAATAAAGAGAATACCAAGCATAATAGATCCCCAGTAGAGGTATTTTTGCACGCCTCTCCTGGCGCCGAAAAAGCCTCCGCTATCGCCTCCAAAAGAAGATCCAAGTGCGGTGCCCCGTTGCTGGAGCAAAACAAAAACCACCAGAAAAATCGCAACAAGAATCTCGACGATTGAAATCAAAAAATCAAAATTCATACTTTAATTTATACTTTTCCCTTGCTCAATAGTGAAAGTGGAATAGTGATGAGCCAAACAATAAGCGTGGTCCAGAGAAGAGGGAGAAAACCAATAAATTCAATTTCCGAGAATAAGAGATCGAGACTCCACACAAGTAAAAGATTAATAACCAAACCTGAAAGCCCCAAGGTAAGAATTCTGATGGGTAGGGTAAGGAGGTTCAAAAGGGGCTTTATGGTTGCGTTTAGTATACCAAGAATGAATCCTGCGATCAAGAGGAGTTGGGTGGAACCTGTAAATTCGACTCCGGGAACGAATCGAATCGCAATCCAGAGGCCGGCAATCCCTGCCAAAATGTGCAAGAGAACAGTTTGGATCATTTCTTATATGTTACTTCTTTTTTCCCAGCAAGTCAACCTTGCGTAGTTTTCGGTGATAAATAATGGCAAATCTGTGGGCTTCGTCGCGGATATACAAGATAAAATTGGATACGCTTTGAGGCATATCCTTTAGGAGGAATGGTTTTGACTTGCCAGGCAAAAAAAGTTCGTTATGCTTTTTGGCGATGGCGGCGAGTTTAATAGTTGGTAGTTTATAGTTTTTAGTTTGTAGTGCTGCAAGAGCGGCGGAAAGCTGCGGCTTTCCGCCGTCAATAATCATTAGGTCAGGATACGGCCACTCTGCGTGAGCTAAGCGACGCGTGATTACCTCCTGGAGCATCGCGAAATCGTTGGGCATACCCGCCAATCTGATCTTAAACTTTCTGTAATGTTCTTTTGTAGGTTTGCCATTGATAAACACGGGCATGGAGCCCGTAGCTTCTTTGCCTTGAATGTTTGAGATGTCATACGCTTCCACGCGGGAAATTTTTTGTTTGGTAGCCAGAATTTTTTGAAGATACTTTTCGGTTTCTGCCCAGTTGATGGAAGTTTTTTCTTCTGATACTCGAAGTACTTTTGCGTGAGAGAAAATAATCTCCAAATCTCTCATTTGGTCTCGCAGCCTGCCTGCTTTTTCGTATTCTTGGTTTTTGGAAGCCGCATTCATTTCTTTCTGAAGCTTTTTTAATACTGCCGGTTTTTTCCCTTCGAGTAAGGCCACAAGATTTCTGATACTTTTTTGATATTCTTTTTTGTTTGGCGCGGGCCCCGGACATAATCCCAGGTGGCAATACTGGCAGGGCTTGGACCCATGTTTCTTGACGGTATAGTACGGGAAAACTCGTCGTAGATTTCGCAAAGTCCGTTTTAGTGCTTTCCCGTCAGTAAAGGGCCCGATATACGTTGTATTTTGTATTTTTTCGTTTGCCGGTTGGTGAGTAAAAAAGATTCGTGGAAGCTCTTCTGCGCTCATGCCTACGAAAAGATACTGTTTGCCATCTTTCCACATCACGTTGTACTTGGGCAAGTCTTTTTTGATGAGTTGAGATTCCAGGAGCAAGGCCTCGATCTCGGATTCGGTTTCGATGTACCCTACTCGTTCTACTTGGTCGATAAAGAGATCGTCTCGATACGAGGGTTGATGAAAATGGTTTTTCACCCGTTCTCTTAAATTCGCCGCCTTTCCTATATATAAGATAGCTTTACCCTGAGCTCCTCGAAGGGCTGCAAATGAATACACTCCTGGCGCTTTTGGGATTTCTATCATTTCCTCTTTGGTAATATATCTGAATTTCATAGCGCTATTATACCAGAATTGATTGTTCTTGACCTCGAACAAGTCTTACTTGTACGGGGCTTGCTTTTCGTATATAATAGGAGACTGTTTATGGCTGCAAAAATTGATTCTGAAGTTATTAAGATACGGGGGGCAAGAGTTCATAACCTCAAGAATATAGATGTAAATATTCCCAAGGGAAAGCTCGTGGTGATCACAGGGCTTTCAGGTTCTGGAAAGAGTTCACTCGCGTTCGACACGCTCTATGCAGAAGGCCAGCGGAGATATGTAGAAAGCTTGTCTGCTTATGCAAGGCTGTTTCTTGGTGTGATGGACCAGCCTGACGTGGAAAGCATTGAGGGAATTAGTCCTGCTATTGCCATTGATCAGCGCAAAGGCTCACACAATCCTCGTTCGACCGTGGGTACGATTACGGAGATTTATGATTACCTCCGTCTTTTGTTTGCGCGCATAGGCGTGCCGCACTGTCCCAAATGCGGCAAAGAGGTGAAGCGCCAAAACGTAAGTCAGATTGCTGAACAGGTGATGAAGCTGCCTGGAGATACGGAGATTATGATTTTGGGCCCGGTGGTGCGCGCGAGAAAGGGGGAGCACCGGGGTATTGTAGAGGAAGTACAAAAAGCAGGATTCATTCGGGTGCGTCAAGATGGGGTAGTGCATCGCGTGGAAGAAGTGCTCGACAAAGAGCTCGATCGGAAAAAGAAGCATAGCATTGAAGTAGTGGTTGATCGTTTGGTAGTTGAAAATGATATTGACCGCACGCGTCTTTCAGATTCTTTGGAAACTGCGCTCAAGCTCGGGAAAGGAATTGTAATCATTGGCATTACAGGAAAATCAGATATGGTTTTCAGTGAGCATTTTGCGTGTGAGGAATGTGGAATAAGTCTTCCTGCAATCGAACCTCGTTTGTTTTCTTTCAATTCTCCTTTTGGAGCGTGCCCTTCGTGTCAGGGTTTGGGCGAAAAACTTGAGGTTGACCCCAATCTTGTTATTCCGAATCCGAATCTTTCTATCGCCGAAGGCGCTATTTTTCCATGGGCGAAAGCTTCCCATAAAATCGGGCGCCAAGGATTTTTTTGGTGGAGGTTGGAAGAATTGGGGGAAGAGCACGGATTTTCCCTGCGCGCGTCCGTGAAGGACTTGGACAAAAAGGCGCTCGATATGGTTTTGTACGGCTTGGGAGGTTTCGAGGGTGTGATTCCGTGGATGGAGCGTAGATATCACGAAACCGATTCTGAATATGCGAGAGAGGAAATCGAGCAATATATGGTAGAGAAGCAGTGTGAGGTGTGCAAAGGAAAGCGCTTAAAACCAGAAGTGCTTGCCGTGACAGTGGCAGGAAAATCCATAGACGAGGTGGTGTGCTCCTCCATTGAGGGCGCGCGGGTGTTTTTTCAGGATCTTGCAAAGCACTTAAAAGAGCACGAAAAGAAAGTTGCCACGCCCATTGGGAAAGAAATTTTGAATCGTTTGCAGTTTTTAATCGACGTGGGCTTGGAGTATCTTACGCTCGCGAGAAAAGCAGGTACGTTGGCGGGAGGAGAAGAACAGCGCATTCGCTTGGCAACGCAAATTGGGTCCAGGTTGAGCGGGGTGTTGTATATTTTAGACGAGCCGTCCATTGGGCTGCACTCGAGAGATCAGCATCGCTTAATTAAAACGTTGGAGCAATTAAGAGATATAGGAAATACGGTCATTGTGGTGGAACACGATCCGCAGACGATAAGAGCGTCTGACTGGGTTATTGATATTGGGCCGGGCGCTGGAAAACACGGCGGACGTGTCATATTTCAAGGGACGCCGAAGGGTTTAATGAAGAGTAATACGCTCACTGGAGAGTATTTATCTGGTAGGAAGGTTGTCAAAATCCCAAACCCCAAACCCCAAATCTCAAATAAATCCCAAGTTTTAAAATCTCAATTCCTGATTATTAAAGGTGCACGAGAGCACAACTTAAAAAATATCGACGTGAAAGTTCCGCTGGGAAAGTTTGTGTGCGTAACCGGCGTTTCCGGATCTGGCAAAAGCTCTCTGGTAAACGATATTTTGGCAAAAGCTCTGCTCAAAAAGTTTTATCGCGCGAAAGACGAGCCGGGCTTGCACAAAGAAATTATCGGAGTAAACCAGCTCGATAAAGTAGTATTGGTGGATCAATCGCCCATTGGCCGGACTCCTCGATCGAACCCTGCCACTTACACGGGAGTGTTTTCACATATTCGGGATTTGTTTGTAAAAACAAAAGAGGCCCGGATTCGGGGATACGAAGCCGGCCGTTTTTCTTTTAACGTAAAAGGCGGCCGATGCGAAGCGTGCGAAGGCCAGGGATTAAAGAAAATCGAAATGTACTTTTTGCCTGACGTATATGTGGAGTGCGAAGAATGCCAAGGCAAGCGGTACAACAAAGAAGCGCTTGAGATTTTGTATAAAGATAAAAACATCGCAGACGTGCTTTCGATGACCGTGGAAGAAGCGCTCGAGTTTTTTAAACACATTCCGCCCATTGCCGGGAAGTTAAAAACGCTCAACGATGTTGGCTTGAGCTATATTGAGCTTGGCCAGCCGGCTCCTTCGCTTTCCGGAGGAGAAGCGCAGCGCGTAAAGCTTGCAACCGAACTTTCCAAAAAAGCCACAGGAAAAACACTATATATGTTAGACGAGCCCACCACGGGCTTGCATTTTGACGACGTGCGAAAGCTTTTGCACGTGCTCGCAGAACTCGTTGCCAAAGGAAATACCGTAGTTACGATCGAGCATAACCTTGACTTTATTGCCAGCACAGACTGGATAATTGATTTGGGACCCGAGGGCGGAGAAAAAGGTGGATTTATAGTCGCCGAAGGTACGCCCAAAGATATTGCGAAAAACAAAAAATCCTATACCGCCCAGTATCTCAAAACCCTTGTTTAACGCCCGGCGTTAAACAGTACGAAGTTAAACAGCAGGGGGATACTACAAATTTATGCATATGCATTTTTTCGGAGTATCTATGTACTACGATAAGATTGTTTTTGTTTTTTTGAAAACTGGAATTGCAAAACGATAAAAACTAAAAGCCCCAGCATTAACGCAGTTGAAAAGAGAAAAGGCGTTGCAGCGCTAAACCCAAAAAGAAATCCGCCTGCGAGAGGGCCTACGAGATGGCCGAGGCTTTCGAAAGATCCTGATTATCGCAAGGCTAGAGCCATTATGAGTAAACCAATTAGTATGCTTCGCTTTTCGCCCATACTAATGGTTATTTTTGATAGCAAGAAAAATGTGGATTTGGGGACTGGCTGCATACAAAAAGGTATTGTAGAGGATTTTTGCGAATAACAAAAGGAGGGGGTTGACTTTTTTTGGGGGATTGTGTAAGATATGGCTACGATAATTAGCAATCAAAGGTCAAGAGTGCTAAACCTAAAAAATACAATGATTATTAAACCATTATTAGATCACTTGGTGATCGAACCTCTCAAGCAAGAGGAAAAAACAAAGTCTGGCATTCTGCTTCCCGAGACCGCAGAAAAAGAGCGCCCTGAACAGGGCAGAGTTGTTGCGGTAGGTCCTGGCAGAAAAACTGACGAGGGAAAGGTCGTGCCCTTGGACGTTAAAGTTGGAGACGTGGTGTTGTTCACCAAGTACGGTCCCAACGAAGTGAAGATTGATGAGAAAGAATATTTAATCGCCAAAGAGGACGATATTCTTGGTATTCTTGAATAAATCTATGGCTAAACAAATTTTGTACAGCGAGGATGCTCGCAAAAAACTTAAGGCAGGCGTAGACAAGCTTGCGAATGTGGTGAAAGTTACTTTAGGCCCCAGAAGCCGGAATGTCGTGCTCGACGAAGGCTTTGGGTCCCCAACCATTATCAATGACGGAGCTGCCATTGCAAAAAAGATTGAACTTGAAGACAAGATTGAGAGTATCGGGGCTGAAATCATCAAAGAGGTTGCTTCAAAGGTGAATGATGCAGTGGGCGACGGCACAACTACCGCAACAGTGCTTGCGCAGGCAATCATTGGAGAAGGCTTTAAAAACGTTGCGGCAGGAGCCAATGCTTTGTATATAAGGAGAGGAATGGAAAAGGCAAGAGACAAAGTGATAGCATTTTTGAAGCAGATTTCAAAGCCTGTTTCAACCAGAGAGGAAAAGGCACAGGTCGCGACCATTTCAGGAGATGATCCAGAGCTTGGAAAACTCATTGCGGAAGTCGTTGAAGAGGTTGGCAAAGAAGGAGTTGTTACCGTGGAGGAATCGCAAACCCTTGCTATTGAAAAAGAAATCGTAAAGGGTTTGCAGTTTGATCGAGGGTATGTTTCTGCTTATATGGTGACGAATGCAGAACGCATGGAAGCGGTGCTCGAAGACGCTTATATTCTGGTAACCGACAAAAAGATTTCTTCGGTACAAGATATCTTGCCCACGTTGGAAGTGGTGGCAAAAACAGGCAAGAAAGAGCTTGTGATTATCGCAGACGACGTGGAAGGCGATGCTTTGGCAACGCTCGTGGTAAACAAATTGCGCGGTATTTTCCAGACATTGGCGGTAAAAGCTCCGGGGTTTGGAGATCGCAAAAAAGAAATGTTAGAAGACATAGCTACCGTAACCGGAGCGCAGGTCATTTCTGAAGAGCTTGGCTTAAAGCTAGAGAATGTAGAGCTTTCGCAGTTGGGATCGAGCCGCCGCGTTATTGCCACGAAAGAAAATACTACTATTGTGGAAGGCAAGGGTGAAAAAGAGAAAATTGAAGATCGCATCAAGCAGCTTCGCACGGTTTTGCAGGAAACCACTTCTGAATTCGACAAAGAAAAGCTGCAGGAACGTTTAGCAAAGCTGTCAGGCGGCGTGGCTGTTATTAAGGTGGGAGCTGCTACCGAAGTCGAACAAAAGGCGCGCCAGCATAAAACAGAAGACGCACTGGCCGCAACCAAGGCCGCAATGGAAGAAGGAATTGTCCCCGGCGGTGGCGTGGCATTGCTTCGGGCGGCAAAAGCTCTCGAAGGATTTCATCTCGAAGACCCAGAGGAACAGCTGGCAGTGAAGATTTTGCGAAGAGCGTTGGAAGAGCCAATTCGTCAGATCGCAGAGAACGCGGGGAAAGACGGCTCGGTAGTGGCAGCTGAAGTTGCCAAAGGAGAAGGTGCATATGGGTACAACGCAGATACTGATCGGTATGAAGACCTTGTTCAGTCGGGAGTAGTGGATCCTACGAAGGTGGTGCGTATTGCTTTGGAAAGTGCAGTGTCTGCTGCTTCCATGCTTCTTACAACCGAGGCTGTGGTGGCAGATCTTCCGGAAAAAGAAGGCAAAAATCTTGGAATGCCTGGCGGCATGGGAATGCCAGACTACTAAACGGCATCTCATCTCAAATAAATCAGAAAACTACGAGCCTTGAGCTCGTAGTTTTCTTTCGTATATAAAGTGTCTTACAATTTACGTATATACGTATTTTGTAAGATAATCATAGTGTGATGCATAAGTTGTACATACGTACATTTTGTACACCTATAGGGTTTGCAGTTATAATGAAGCAATGAGTTCTCTTGGGGGAGTTTCTCTTTCATGAAGAAACCTTTTGATGAGTGGAATAAACTAAAGAAGCA
>ERZ1292623.586-Hain-H51-01um-R1-586-length-38788-cov-9_pt1 | contig 16352 bp, 28 predicted proteins | sample MGYA00564398_ERZ1292623 | MGnify/ENA primary metagenome ERZ1292623 (study PRJEB36523, sample SAMEA6512633) | groundwater metagenome | collected 2019-01-07 | study: AquaDiva: Metagenomics assemblies of 32 groundwater samples | reverse complement strand
TATGTCAATTAAGTAATAGTATAAAAAGTTGATGGACTACTTTGTGAATTAAAAGAAGAAGTTATCCACGAAGAATTGGGAGTAAAATTTTTATACACTCTCATTTCATCTTGTATAGCATCTATACTATATCCTGTTCCTAACCCGTATCTACTTACCTGAAAAGCTCCCGTTGCTCCATTTATTGCTGCTGATTGAGTTACATAAGATACTGTATCAATATAAAGTGTGTGATTTGTTCCATCTGAAGTAAACATTGCATGATGCCATGTATCGTCACCTACGTCAGTCGCTCCTGCATTTGTAGTTCCATTACAATAAATATAAGCTTTTTTATCAGTTACTGGGTATCCTATACCACTAAGTAAAAGACCTGTATCAGTCCATTCCCAGAACCTAGTTACAGCTTGATTAGCAATAGGAGCTTTAAACCACCATTCAACTGCCAAATTAGTCCAATTGTTAAATGAAGGAGATGCTACGGTAAGATATTTATTTCCTGCATTCGTAAAATTCAATCCTTTTGTGATTTCTCCTGTAACAGAGTCTCCTGATACCATATTTCCTGAAGTTAGATCATTATTATTTGAAGTTGCATCTAATATTTGAGGAGCGCTTCCCGATGGATCTTCCTCCATGTGCCATACTGCTGCGAAATCTGTATTCCATGTGTTTACTATATCCTGTTGATCTGTAGTTATACTTGCGTTTCCATATGCTAAATAAATAACCGTATCTACAGAGGATGATAATGTAGGTATCTTTACCCAAAATTGACAAGCACCTGTTGTCGCATCCCATGCTACCCTTTCAAACTTAAGCATGGTTGTAAGACCTGAGTCTGAAAAGAATGCTATGTCATACCCGCTTACACTTGTTACAGACCCACCATTTCCAGTAGTTTTAAGATATGTATAAGTCCCTGAAAATAGTATGGGAAAATTAGTAGAATTAGCACTACCACATTTTGTATGATCTATGGTTATTGTTTTAGAGCTCCAACCATTACCACCACCAGATGGTGTTTCAGTACCTGCACCCATTAAAAGAAGTTTCGACATAATTCTGTATAACCATTTAAAAAAATAGATAATTTTATACAAATTATGCAGATATAAAATAGCTAACACTGACATCTATAGTACCTGCTGAAGCTACATAACAAACTAAATCAGAATTAGTCATACCTGCATTTACTGCCTTCGAATAAGATTTTTCAATACCTCCTTGTGGTCCAAAATTACCTTTTACTAACACACTTGTTCCATTAAGTACTGTTCCAAATCCAACAAGAGATGTCACTGTACCTGCGCTATTTACTATAGATATGTCATTAACCCATAAAGAAGTACCTACCCCTACTACTGCAGAACCGACTAATGTCGCATAAGATGCTGCAGTTGCTCCAAAAGTAGTCCCATATGAAAGTATATTTCTTGCTGACCTTCCATCATCTCTTATTGTTCCAGCATTTATTGTTGCTGAATTAACTGTACCACCTGTAAGCATTGAAACCACACCTACACCTGTAACCGTTCCTGAGTTTTGAATAGTCCCATTTACTAAATTAGTCAATGTTCCTATTGTATTTATTGTAGCAGCTCCAATCGTTCCTGCTGTTATATTTATTGATCCTTGTGTAAGATTTGATACAATTCCTACCCCTGTAACTGTACCAACAGTTGCAGCATTTAAAGTACCACCCATTGAAGTAATTGGAACATAAGTAGTTGATGCGTATCCAACATCTACCCAAGCAGTAGCTGCTGCATTTCTTACTTGAAGTTGTGCAACTCCTCCTCCGGCTCCTCCTGCAACCACATTTACTTTAATTGCAGTATTGGCTGAATCATACATTTGACCACTTACCGGAGTTCCACCTATTTGAAGAAGATTCACATCCTGAGTCCCAGCTGCTTGTGTAGTACCTGCTGGACCAAGATTATAAACATAAGCTGCACCTGTTGAAGGATCAACACTCATTGGAAGCGCTAATGATGTTCCTTTTGTATCTGCTGTACCTAGAGTTCCAATAACTCCTGTAACTGTAGGAACCTGATTTCCGTCAAAGTGAGAGCAATTTACCGGATTAATTGGAAAACCCATTATTTACCCCCTATTTTATTAAGAATTCTGTTAAATTGTCGTGTTGGTGAATGATATGGAACAGGCTTTTTACTTTGAACGATAACCGGAATATTTTTTACCATTTGATCAGATTTTGACAAAAATATGGTATATACCCCTGTTTGGCCTGATATATTTTTTGCTACATTAGATTCAACTCCCTGACTTTTAAAGAAACGGGATAAATCGTATTCAAATGCTCCTGCATTAGGCCAAAGATTGTCTGCAGCATCAAATATTAAAGTAAAATCAATTCTTCGTGGATTTTTCATAATTATCCTCTCATTTTCTTTGCTAACTCTACCGCTTTAGCATCAAATAAACCTTTATTTTTTGGCTTTTGTTTTTGTTTTGGTTTCATTTTTATCCTCTTTACTTGATTGTAACGAAGCAGTTACTTTAGTCAATTGGTCTGTGCCGGCGGGAGATACCCCTGTAGATGGTTTAAGTCCCGCCTTTTCTTCCATTTGGCGCTTAATATCTTCGGGAGCATCCTTATACGGTATTGCGTCTACTTCCGGATTATCCTGTATAGGCGAAAGCATCATTTTATCTGCAAGTCCACTTTCTTTCATAGCTTCAATTGTCCCTACTTTATTCTCCATGATTCTATTTTCTGATGCTTCAAGACCTATTTCACCTGCCTCTTTAAGTGCTTCAAGTATTGCTATTTTCATCTTAGTTAAATCTTGTTCGGTAGCATGAGCTGATCCTGTCTCCATACCTTCCATAAACTCCTGCGTTGCACCAAATTTAAATACATCAAGGAATTTCTTTACAACAACAGATACTGCTTCTTGAGTTACATAGCCTTTTTCTGCAAGCGCTTGTAAGAAAGTAGTTATCTGCGTCATTGTATTTCTCTTGCCTTCCTCTGTAAATCCTAGACCAGACTCTATCTCGATATCGACTTTAATATCTTTTGATATAGGTATTGCTTGAGGTGCTTGTCCTAAGTTCTTTCCTTGCATTTCCTTGAATTTATTCATCCCCCGCTCACCAATCACATCAAAGTAGTCAGGCTTTCCGTCTTTCAAGTTATAAACCGTTTTAGGCTTTATATAGTAGTTAGCCGCAATATCAATCATCCGCTCTGCGATATTACGGACACTTTCTTTCGTTTGATCTGTTGAGATTTTAAGATTAGCAAACTCTGAAGCCTTAACAGACTCTATAGCAACACCCGACTTTATCCCTGTCGGAGGATTAGAGCTTGTTGAGGTGTTAGCTCCTTGACGATTTATAAAGCTCTGCATTAAATTTATAAACTCAAAGACTTGAGGAGGAAGAGGTGCCATGGGCATCTGTACCGGTGGAGTGGTAACATACTCTAATTTAAGACCTCCGGCAACATTTGTTATATTGAAGTTCTCTCCTTTTCTAATCATGTATGCACCTACCGCCATATTCCCAATATGTCTTTCTACCCGACTTACAACAGCGTCCAGTGACTTATTGCTTGGAATGAGTCGTTCTATGAAGGGTGTTTGATAGATTGGTCCCGGTTCAAACCTAAAGTCAACATACGGATATTTTTCGATATTTAGGTACTTATCTGACAACCAAACCCCTGCCGCTTCAAAGACTTGTCTAATAATAGGACTACCGATATCTTTTCCTTTAAAGTCTTTTCCTAGGTCTTTTTTCACTTTATCTGCGTTATCCTCTGTTATGATTTCTTTTATATACCCTTCTTTTAACATCAAGGTTGCAGTGTTATCAGACTGCTTTAGCATCCCGAACCGATTTCTCATATACGCTTCTTTAATTTCACTGGTAGCATACCTATTATCAGGATTTAATTTCATCTTTTGATCTTCATCAAAATTCTTATCAGTTTTTATTTTACTTATCAGTTTAGGATAGGCCTCAACCATGTAAGGAGTATCATAGATGTTGGTAAACTCGCCTCTTATATACACATCAAACGCATCACGAACTGATGTGCATATCTCTTCCCTCTCGGCGTCAGGCCATATCTTCATAAACGATACGGAGTTTTTAGCCGCTAAAAGTAACATGTAAATAAGTTTTTCATAGAAGTGTTGGTTGCGCCATTCGTTAGTTATCCATATCCCTATACGACTTGAAGTTGTTTGAGAGTCTTTAAGAGCTTGCTCGTATTGTGTTTGTCCGGGGAATTGAGTCATAGATATCTTCTCTGGATACACAACAGGAGTGGGAGGGTTAGCCAGCATGAGGTTTATCACTCCCCGTATCTGTCTGCTAGACTCAGGTATTGCACGATGAGGGATAAACGAGTCACCCATTTGTGAAAGGTCGACTATTTTACCTGTGGTTCGTGAGATGTATCGATAGTGGTATCCATCATCAAAGAAGTTGTTATCATACCATCTCCTCTCGAAAGGTCTGCGTTGAAAAGAAACTGAGGATACCATCTCCTCAACATCAAATCCTATTTGATATGAGGTGGCTTTCTCTGTTCCATATAAAGACTGTGCCATAATTTGATTATAATGAGTTTATGTAAAGTGTCATTTTACTAACTTTGCTATTTTATCTATAAGTTGATTCATTGAGTATTTTCCGAGTAACTCTTGTATTGGTTTTCCCGATTCTTTCTGTGCCTTCTGCAAGATATATTTAATTCCACTGTCTATTTCTGGTATCGTTTTTCCCTTCATAAATTTACTTACTGAATTATCCCATACTTTTGCGGAGTGTCTATAAAGTGGGGCAGATCCAGTCATACCGGCAAATGATAGTGAATCTTGAGCTGTTGAATAGTCCGGTAGTTTTCCAGTTTTTAATCCCTCTGCAAATAGTTTTCTTGTTTCAGGTATGAAGTTAGGAAAAGGAGTATTTGTTTTTGGATTATATATACGTTCTGAGAGTTGCGTTATAGGAAAGGCTACTTTTAAAGCCTGTTGTGCTACTTTGTTTTGCGGTATATTACCAAGAACTGCGAGTGCTTGTTTGAGAAGATCCATACTTTTATTCTAGCGAGTATTACTTTGGGGTCAACTTATTTTGCTCTTTTACCATTTTAGAGAATAGATCATCATCAGCGTCTTGTATGGGTATAAGATCAGGAGTTTGTTCTTCTTTTTCTTTTGACATCTTATCTATCGCTTCTGCACTATTCACTTCTCCTAAGTTTTTAGCCAATATATGACGTAGTAAGTCTTTACGCTCTTTTCCGTTTAAGTATTGAGAGAGAGCTAGAATACCTAGAGAAAACAAAAGAGATATAGATAATATTATCTCAGCGGTCAAGATGATTCTCCATAGCCCAATATGTATCAAAAGGATTTGGGACGTAATAATGCCAATACTTATAAAATACTAAATCTGGGTCCATTACAGAGGGATAATTCTTTGTTAAGACTTTAATCTGAATTCTAACTCCATCCCTACATATTCTCCATCCGTCTGTTGTTGTTTCAATTCCCGGTATTACAACTTGAAAGAGAGATACAAGCTCTCTTACGTTATACCTCTCCAGCATCCCAAACACTATTTTATTAGTCACGATAGGAAGGTCGTGTTTTATGTCATAGGCAGCTTGACCCAAAACTACATAAGGGATCTGACACCTCTCCATAGCCTCATCCATAAACCATAAAAAGTCTACAACTTTTGCTTGATCAATCGTTCCATTCGTCTTGGACTCTAGTGTCTCTGTTGAATCCGAGTTGTTGTAAGTATGCTTGATGGATGAGGGAATCTTCCTTTTTAATTTCGGTTTTCGGGATGACATGAAGCTCACTGACAGCGAGGGCGTGGGAGATGACAACATCATCGTGGAAGCCTTGTCTGGCTTGATACCTGATTTTACCTGTTGGACCGATTTCATAACTAAAGTTATCAAACTCTAAAAATGTTTGGTCAATCGGTAACAGTTTAACACTTCTTTGTTCAATGTAAAGAGATAGTTTTTCTATTAATTCTTTTTTTAGCGGTTCAGTTATCTTAACAGGTTGTACTGGTACTCCAATCCTAGACAGGTCATCAGCGATGGGATCTCCGATACCTGTAGCATCAATAACACAGAGTGCCTTATTGTAGTGTTGACAAATTCTAGCTATCTTTGCTTTTTGGAAGGGCCACTCTAAAGTATTAAACCTATCCTGATATACCTGTGAGTTAGTAGAACGTTTGTAAACCGTTACTACAGTGTAATCTGTCACCTTAGCAAGATCAACTCCCATAACATAGTATTCATTTGGTTGCGGGGTCTCCGGCTTACTTATAGCTGCTCCTCGTAAGTCTCGAAATACCGTACCTTCGGTTTCTAAGAAATCACACATGATCTCTTGAGAGAACATCTTCTGAGTCATTGTTTGTTTTAGTTCTATGAGTTGTTGTGGAGTAAAGATGTTAGACTTGTCTCCCGTCAGTAACCATGATCTCCAATTTGTAAACTTAGGATCTCTCCCTCTTTGAAGAAACTGATATAAGTGATTCTTCCCCTTTGGTGTCCCTATAAACCACGCCCACCCGTCATTCGCTTTTAGAGCCGGTTCTATAACCTCCCATGCTTCAAGTTTCATCGTCCCGAACTCATCAAATACTACTCCGAGTGGTCCGGGGCCTCGTAGCCTGTCTGGATCGTCTCCACCCTTCAATTGAAAGACTGAACCACATTTAAGATAGAGTATTCCCTCTGCGTCATTCTTTCTTGCTATGAGTTCTTGAGGTATGAAATTAAATATCATATTGGGATCACGCCATACAGTGTCTTTGCCTTCTGTAAATGTGGGGAATATATGCCAGTAGAGGCCTAATTTTAAGTGAGCTTGCTTAATTAGCTCATATATCGCTGTTGTGGTTTTTCTAGCTTTTCGGTGCCACACTAACACCTTGAATTGATGGTTGTCCCTCTGCATCACTTCCATTTGATGCCACATCAACTTTTCGAGGGGTGGGAACGAAACCTCTTTCTGCATTGACTGTGATTGATAGTGGTTGTCCATTTGCTCCTGTTAACTCCTGTCTGGATAGTGGTAAACCATCCATTCTATTTAATATTTCTTTTTGCGAACCGAGATTTCCATTTACAGCATCTACCCATAATCTTTTGCTTACAAGCTCTTTAAACTGCTTACCGCTCTTCTCCTCAACTTGTTCACCTATTTCTTCTAATAATCCTGCCCAAGTCCAACCTCGCTTAGGTCTACCTCCTGGGTTTCCTGATTGTCCTGGCTTAAATTGTGTATCAACATTGCTCATACCTGATATTTTCCTGTTCTGTGGTTAAATAGTTACACATATTGTTAATACTCCTGCTGCTATCCAGTATATACCACGTTTCAAGTCACCGTTTAGTAAATATATAAAACTAGCACAGAAATCAAGACTTATTAGTATTATTGGAAATAGCTTTTGTACCATCTTGCCATCCTTCCTCTTTATTATCGTGAGTGAATTTCCAGTACCTCTTCCGTATGACATCGGAATATTTTTCATCGATTTCTGACATAAAACATATTCTATTTGTTTGTTCACAGGCGATGAGAGTAGAACCTGAGCCACCGAATAAGTCTTGCACTATATTCCCCTCAATACTCCAGTCTCTTAATATATCTGACAAAACTATTATTGACTTCTGAGTAGGATGTAATCTGCTACCACTCTCACCTTCTCTACTAAATCCAGCAGACCTTGCTTTATACTTCTTAACACTTACTCCATCTATATTTGTCCATGCCAACTCACATTCGCTAAATGTTAATGCTTCTCTCTCATTATCAGTAAATGCCTTATCCCAAACCAACCAATGACCGCCCTTTGGTAAATAATGACAGAAGTAATTCCCTCTCCATATTATTGCCTTGGGTGCATTATTCAACAAAAAAGAAACATCAATTTTAACATCGTCACCAATTACACGACTGAACTTATTTACTGGGGCAATCTTGCTCCCACCACCAATAAATCCATCCTTATTAACCACATCTATCCCATACGGAGGATCAGTAAACACCATATCCGCCTTCTTCCCATCCATCAACTTCTCTACATCCTCTATTAAAGTTGAATTTCCACACATCAATCTATGACGACCTAAAGTATAAACCTCACCGAGCTTTGAGATGGGTGGATCTTGTGATACCTCAGGCACCTCATCCTCTACTACCTCACTATATTGATCCATGAGATCGTGAACAAGAAGTGGTGGCTTTATATCGACAGCGTAGTCATTCCATTCAACCTCTGGGAAGTTACCTATAAGATCAGCCAGTTGATCGCCTTCGTATTGTCCGGCCCTATCATTATCCGAGAGCGCATACTCTATTTTTTTTTCTTCAGTTGGTGCTTCAACTATAGACACGGGTACTTCTTTGATACCCAAGTCCTTGTATGCTTTGAGCCTCATATTACCGCCTAGCACTGTACCATCCTCAGTTATGAGTAATGGCTTGTAGATACCTAGCTTAGTTATTTGTTTTTTGAGACGTTCGAAGTTATCCTTTGATATAGACCTTGGATTGTGCTGCCAGTTGTGAAGCGTTGATATGTCTCTATTCATATTACCTTTTTAAAGAAAGAAAAAATGGTGATTCTGTATTAATCATCTCATCAACTATTTTAGGTATTTCTTCTTTTGTTTCGGGCCATCTTTCAAATATACCTGGAAACAATCTGAGTATATCACGAGCCTGAGTTGCGTCATGTGACGGACCGTCTATATGGTAATTTTTCCCTCTACCACTGCCGATTATTTTTACAGGTATCTTTTCCTCAGCTATGTATAATTTAAGACTTTCAAAAGGACGAAATAAAGCAAATGGAGTTATAGAATAAAAGAAAGGTATTCTACCTTGTAAAGCTAAACCTATACATATGTTTAGCGCAGCATGTTCAGCCGCACCCGTATTTAAAAACCTATCAGGGAATCTTTTTTTTATCTTATCAAATCCTCCCATACCTAGATCAGCAGTTACCGCCCATATTCTTAGGTCTGTTTCCATTCTAGATGTTAGTTCTTCAAAGAAAGTGTGTCTCAAGAAAGTATCTCCCTTAATTCAGTATATTTTTTCTTATCTAAGACAACATAATGGCCAGCGAGTCCTTGAATCCAATCAGGATATCCTTCTAAGTTAGTATCAAGCATTGCAACATGAGGAAAGCTATTTTTAAGAAAAGCTCCTATCCTCCATTTTAATCTCTCAGTATCTATATCTGAATATGCTCCATATCCGTTACAAGAGCCGTAGATATATAAATTATTTATCTGAATATCAGCAGCGATACGTAGTGCTTCCCAACAACTACCTTCAGACCACTCACCATCACTTGTAAGACAATACACTAGACCATCATGAGCGAGTGCCATGCCTAACGCCGTTGGGAAGCCTTGACCGAGACTACCTGTAGAAAACCATATACCATCTTCTAAGTCTCTATTAGGATGAACTCCGTGTTTTTTAAATAGTTTCTCAGCGTTTCTTCCTTCGTATTTTTCAAGCACACAGTACAGAGCAAGTCCTGCATGTCCATTACTTAGAATAAAAGGATCTCGTATAGATTTGTTTTGATAGATTAAATCAATTATGTCACAAGATGTAATACAACTTGCTATGTGCGATAAATGATTTTTATAAGAAATTTCTACTATTCTTTGTTTTAAGTTTTTATTTAAAATTTCACTCATTTTTCCAAACCTCCATTAAACCCTCCCTTAATGATTTCTTTTGTCTCCAGCCTAATTCTTGAATCTTTCTAGTATCACATTTCCACTGATCAGTATCATAAGGTCTCATACCGTCTATTTTACGGTAGTTTAACTTTTTACCGGATATCTCCTCAAGTAAGTAAACAACATCTAAATTACTCGTTTGTATTCCTGTACCTATTTCGTATATAAATTCCGTTCCTTTGTCTAAGATAATAAAAAGTGCATCTAGGAAATCCTCCGTTTCGATCCAATCATGCACGGCGTATTCATCTATTGGCATTTGCTCACCACTTTTGAGACATCGAATAACTGTAGGTATAAATCTATGATCCGCCTCTCCTATTCCATAGACTGAATACGGTCTTATAACTACGATAGGTTTTGTATATTTTTGTGAGTGAGCTTTACATATCCTTTCAGTTGCTTCTTTTGATGCACTGTAATATGTTTGGATGGGTAGAGTGACGCTAGAGGTACTAAAATATATAAATTTTTCGTAAGGGGTATCTTTACAAAGAGAGAGATAATCTTGTGTCTCTATTATGTTTGAGAAGATTGTCAAGTCTTCATCGTTTTGATTGGCATGATTTCCATAACTTGCAAGATGGAAAAAGTAAGTAAATTCTTTCGGGAGCTCTTTTTCTTTACCATGAGATAAAGTGATTACTTCGATATCTAAAAATTTCAATCTTTTTTCTAAATGTTTACCTATGAATCCTGATGATCCTGACAGAATAGAAATCATTTGTGTTTAAAACTTATATGACTTTTTAATTGTTTATATAACTTACGGCATGTCGGACACAGGTGGTTTGCTATTCGTATTTTCTTTTGTATTTTACCGGGCTTGTATTCTAATATAGCATGTTCTCTATTTACTAAGTCTTCGTATAAGAAGTAGTTTATCATAATTTATATATACCCCTCCCCCGTTTAAGGAGGTACTGTCTGTCCAACAGTGGAGAGAGGGGTATACTCTCAATTACTCAAATTCTTAATAGTATTTTCCATAAACGAACGATCTATCTTTACAAATATATTCTTTTTATCATATAACCAGATATAGGTTTCCTTATAGTAATTCATAAGAAAGGCAATCCAGTCATCGGGGTTATATGTGTATTTGGCGTGATGGTTCCTACAAAGTGCTATGCAATTTTGTGGCAACCAGCGGACGTTATGATATTTCCTAGATATGATGTGACACCATTGGAGTGGCCCTCCACATGCTATACCTTGTCCCACAGCCTCACAACTTCCTCTTGATCTACATAATGCTCCGGCTAATATATCAGCTTGTTTTTTTAGTTTAGCGAGGGAGGTTTTCTTTTCTTTGGGGAGTTTCTTTTTAGTCTTTACTTTCTTAATAGGTTTTGCAAACTTTACGTGTACTACGTTGTTTTTATCAAATATCACATTTACTTTTCTAAGTTTGGGATATTTTGTGGAGGCCCACCCAGATCCAATACTTGGATAGCCAAGTTCTTTTCGTTGTTCATTTGCTAGCTTTTCATTTATCCATGGTTGAGAAGTTTTCTTTTTCATACAAATAGTCTTCTTATAAAACAATGAATACAAAATTTGCAATACAGTCTTATTCGTTTATCCCTACAAAACCTACTTTTAATACATGGACTAGACTTACTAAATGCTTTTAATACTTGTTTTCTATAAAAATCACTCATACTTATCTAGGCCATATATAAAAATATTTTTATCCGTAAACTTCTATACATTCTTTTAACATCATTACCGCTGCTTTTACACCTAATTTTTTATATTTTGGTTTCTTCGGATCCGAACCGTTATACCCATAAACCATGTTTGCAATAGTGGTGACAATATCATAAAGAGGTGTATTTTGTCCAGGTTGATAAGTATCACTATTTAGTTTCGGTACTTTCTTAATATCCCTTGCAATATATGGTATCCGTATCCCTGTAGAATCAAATTTAGTAAGAGTAAATAGGTATTTTTGTTTTTTTTGTCGTTTTAAACTACCAACATATTCATTGAATCCACTTATAGTTGATTCTTTTATATCTTGCATTGAACCAGATTCATCTAAAATAAAGTTTATTAAAGTTTTCATATTCTACTTTTAAACCTTATTAAGTAAATAAAATACTAATCCTATTAAGAGTATCATTCCTAGAGTACTTAGAGATATAAATAGAAATCCGTTTATAGTTATTTTATTACATTAAGTGCATGATCTATTTGTTCCAGTTGGCTATTTACTTGTGCAATTCTTTCTAATAATCCAGTAAGACTATCAGCAACAGGAACTTGACCACTATCTTTTTCAGCACGTTCACCATATAGTTTTGCATTCAAAGACCAACTTAAACTTTCTAATCTTGCAACCGCTTGATGAAGTGTTTTCTTCTCAGGCGCAGTGTTTACATTTTCCATGTATTCTCCTATATAAAATTTAATAAATATCTAGTTCACCTTAAATTCGTTTCTCATATCTCCTCATGTGCATAAAATATATTGGAATTAAAAAAGGTTTGAATGTAGTAAGTATAGTTTCACTTCCTCTTTTTTTTATATTATTTATATAGCCCAAATACCTATCCAATCCAAATGCAACTACAACATACTCTGCCATTATTTGATTTGATCTATAATATTTTTTCCAATATTGTTTATTATTTTTATATATTTTATTAAAATATTTATTGCGTTTTATTCTATGTTCTCCACAATATAATTTACTCTCGTTACATCTCCTTTTAGGACACAATACACATAATCCTTTTATTTTGTGTAATCTTTGATATAACTGTTGTCTTGATTCTTTCATATTATCCTCTTAGCCAAAAATAAAACATAAACCCAATAAGTATTATCATTCCTATAGTTGAAAGAGAGATAAAGATAAAACCGTTCATAGTTTAGCCCCACATCTAGAACAAAAAAGTAATTTCTTCTTCTCCATCAATGGAATATATCTTCCAAACGCATCTAGTGCTTCAGTCATACCCATGTATAAATGCTCATATCTTTGGTGTCCGAATATATAACAAATTATTTTAGGTATCATTCTTTTCCTTTAGGTGAGCTATTTATTTAATAAATCCCAATTTATATATCCATCTTTTTTCAATAAACCACAGTCTTCTAAGACTTCTTCTGCGTTTTCACCCGCACTCATAAAACTATGACCATACGGAGGCGGACAATACTGCTCCCACATAGAAGCTAAAGCATATAAAATTTCTTTTTTACTTGGTTTTTTCATTTAGGTAAGCCTATTTAATATTAAATTTTAATTCTTTTAATATATTCTTATAACTTATCAATCGTCTTTTTTGATACCAAACAGGATGTTTTTTCCAGAACATAAATCTACAATACAATTTACACTCGAAGTGATCGCATTCTACGTCTAAAAATATATCTCTTGGCTCTAAACTCATATATTTCATATTCCTTTACCTTATGTTTGAGAGAACTTTTTTAACTTGGCGTGGTTTGTTCCAATATGGGCTTTTACAAATTGGACAACGTACCGGATTAGATAATCGGCGTTGCCATGTGTGACCGCAACGCTTACAGGTACATTGAAGAAGTGACATATTGACATTCATAGTACTTATGATAACATGAAATCATAGAAAGTCAAGTGTTGACTTAATTTGCAAAAGTGTTATAAATAGTTTATATTTGCGGTCAGAAAGTCTTTTGTCGCCTGACCGCAGCAGAAGACTTTTTTTATGGATATACAACTACAAAATGGATGGTATTACGAATTAGTCGATGAGTGCAGAGCTATTATTACAGAAGCGGTGTTTACAAGTCGGTGGGCATTAGTTGAGGGATATTGGAATCTTGGAAAGAGAATTGAAGAAGAAATAAGAAAAAGACCAATCAACAAGAGACAGTTATTCCAAGACCTTGGAAAAAGTATATCAAAGTGTAGCAAATCAACTTTTTACTATGCACACCAATGCGCAGTAAAATATCCAGATATAAATAAATTACCAGAAGGGAAAAATATAACTTGGAATAAGCTAATAACAAAATATCTCCCCGAACTGACAGATGAAGAAAAAGCAGATGCCGAAATAAAAATACTACCACCCACAATTACATTTTCAAATGAGGACTTTAGAAATTCCGACATATCGGAAAATAGTATTGACCTAATTCTTACAGACCCCCCGTATCCCGGTGAATTTTTACCTCTGTGGAAAGACCTTGCAGACTTCGCATTTAAAGTTTTAAAACCGAGCGGCTTTCTTGTAGCTTATTCCGGTCAATATCATTTACCGAAAGTATTTGAATTATTAAGTGGAAACTTAGAATATGTATGGACTATGTGTTTGGAAATGAAAGGAAGTACACAGCTAGTAAATGCTAGGAACATTATGTGCGCTTGGAAACCTATATTGATTTATTGTAAACCACCATTTGTTAAAAAACCACTTTATGACGTTATATCGTCACCACAAGGAGAAAAAGAACTACACGAATGGCAACAATCCGAGGGGGGTGCTAGAAAACTTATAGAATTATTCAGCAAAGAGGGTGATACCATACTTGATCCGTTTAGTGGAGCAGGTACATTTCCAAAAGTAGCTTATGAAATGAAAAGAAAAGCAATCGGAATAGAAATAGAAAAAGATAGTTATCTAAAATCAATTATACGAATATGACAAAACAGGAACACACAAACATAAGACCCCTTAATTTCAGCAATTGGATAAGAAATTGCTTACCAGATAGTAGTAATGGATATATGGTTACCGACCAAGACTGGATATTCTGGGACTTTAAAAGAAGAAAATTACTATTAGCAGAAGAAAAAACCTATATGGCAGAAATCGCACCTTGGTTTTATAATTTTATATGTAATGTACTAAATCCAGCACTTGCACAATTTTGTGACGGAAACCACATAGACTACAGAGGATATCATTTAATTCAATTTGAAAATACAAGCCCAAAAGACGGCCGAATTTATTTAGATAAACTAGAAGTAACGCCAAAAGAACTTAGAGATACATTAGCAATGATAGATAGGGGACCGGACAACCCACCCATTAAGTTGGGGTCAATGCCGGACGCTTCGACCGACCGACCGTGATATATAAAGAGCCAATAAACTTTGACTTCTTATATATCATGGGAGGGAGGGAGAGGCGGAGGGGAGGAGCCCTGGGGGTTTAAGGGGGTGATATAGTTTCATTGATAAAAGTATCACTTAGTCTTCTAAATTCGGCGCAATAAAAGAGACCACTTGACAAACAAAAGATAGTATGCTATGATAAGTATGAACTTATGAAACACAAAACAATATCTCAACAATTCAAAGAGGTAGACACTTGCGAAAATTGTAGTAATGGATTTGTTATAAAATCGGTGGCACAATATGAAACTGGTTTTTGTGATAAATGCTTAAAAGATTTTAGTGAATTTGAAAAAAGAATTTATAATATATGAACATCGTAAAAGAATTTTCAAAGGTAGACAAGATGATTAGAGATAGATATACACCAAAACCACATATGTTTTTACTTTATATCAAAAGTCATTGCGAAGCACCGGACTTTGAACAAGAATATCTAGCGGACACAAAAGGAGAAGCGGTACATGATGCTTGGATAGAACATAACGAACATTTAGATTTACAAACCATTCAAAACAATATGGAGGAAATATGACTGGATCACAAACACGCACAGCACTAACAAAAATAATTGATGATCTTATTATGGAGAGTAACCCACAAGTACTTGATGATGATTTGCCAGACTTAATGGCAGATGGAGACAAAAGAAGCGATGCAATAGACAAGTTAATAAAAATTATTGAGTTTTATAAGGAGGATTTATGAACATAAAATTAAACGCAATTAAAAAGTTATTACTTGAAGAGGTAGAAAAACTTCAAAGGACAGATATAAAAGCATCAAGAAGACTATTATTCATCTACAAAGAATTAGACAAAGAATTACACATTTTAATTAAGGAGTAATATGGGAATGTTTGAAAAAGATTACAAAATACCAAGTAAGAGTAACTACACAAAATGGTCACAAGGTGAAAACACTATAAGAATTTTAAGCAATCCAATAAAGGGTTATGAATGGTGGATTGATGGTAAAACTTCGGATGGTAAAGAAATAAGAATGCCAAAACGTACACCAATGGATGTAGAAATTCCACTTGAACAAGTGCCTGATCCTGAAGCAATAAAGCACTTCTGGGCATTCATAGTTTGGAACTATGACAAAAATATGCTCCAAATTATGGAGATAACACAAAAAGGTATTCAAAAAGCTATATTGTCTCTTGATAGAAGTAAAGGATGGGGAGATCCAAAGAATTATGATCTAAGTATTACTAAAGAAGGTGAAGGAATGGAAACAAAATACTTTGTAAATCCGCTCCCACCTAAAACACTTGATAAAAGTATTAAAGAAAAATACGAAGCGTCAAGTATAAAATTAGAAGCTTTATTTAAAGGAGAAGACCCATTTAAAGGAAAGGAAGATGTCGATCCGGACGACATTAAACTCTAATATGGAAGATAGAATGACTAAAAGCATAGAGCAAGAAGCATACTTTTTTCA
>ERZ1292623.2504-Hain-H51-01um-R1-2504-length-16355-cov-5_pt1 | contig 16355 bp, 18 predicted proteins | sample MGYA00564398_ERZ1292623 | MGnify/ENA primary metagenome ERZ1292623 (study PRJEB36523, sample SAMEA6512633) | groundwater metagenome | collected 2019-01-07 | study: AquaDiva: Metagenomics assemblies of 32 groundwater samples | reverse complement strand
TAAATAACATGGACAAAGCAGAAGCAAGAATAATTGATTACGAAAGAAGACTTCCAAGAGAAACTAATCCTAATAAAGTTAGGCTTATGCGAGAAGCAATCGTCGACCTCATTAACGCTGCAAAGGTAGATATCGCAAAATCGATGAATGCCCTTACAAGAAGACTTATTGAAATTCCCGACCCCGCATTCAACCTCGATGTGGAGGGCGGAAGAAAATCTGGACCACTAAGTGGATTATATCCATATTTAAATGATGTCGAAGATGTATGCAAAGAAGTTTCTGTTCTGGGGGAGCTTCCAAAATATCGAATATCGGCCGACGTGCTAGCAAGATTTGCGAATGGAATGAAAGCAATAAGGGTACACCTTGTAAGAGGAACCCTTCAAACAAAAGATCAGACCGTCGCACAGTATGAGCTTATGTTAAGAGACGTCCTAACTGGTCTGGAAGGCACAGTATTTGATTTAAGAGCGCTCATAAGACATAATTAGGTTCTTTAAAACATAACATTTATATATTACCACCCCCAAATAGTAGTGAAAATGACTGAAATGGATCACGCTACAAGGCTCGAAACTGCGCTTTATGAGATATTTACTTCTAATTTAGAGCTTATTGAACAATACAAAAAGAGCAGGTTACCCGAACCATTGAGGCAAAAATATAGTCCAATAGACATTTCACAGCTAACTCAAATAAGTGAAGACTGCAGAAAAGACTTCAAACCGCAAAATCTTGTTGATTTTATTGTTAAGAACCCAAATTCTAATTAAACAGAGATTTTAAATAAAAAATGATTATTCCATTCTTATGAAATTTACACACTTTTCCGATTGCCACATTGGCGGATGGAGAGACGATAGAATTGGAAATTTAGGGCTTGAAGCATTTAGGCAGGCAATAACTCAGAGCATAGCCAAAAATGTCGATTTTGTTTTAATTGGCGGAGACTTATTCAACACCGCATTACCAACCATAGATAAGTTGAAAGAAGTGGTTATTTCTTTAAAAAGATTAAAGCAAAATAACATTCCATGTTATGTTATTCCGGGAAGTCACGATTTTAGCGCTTCAGGAAAAACCATGCTTGACGTTCTTGAACATGTAGAATTGCTCGTTAATGTTTTCAAAGGAGATGTTATTGATGGTAAATTAAAACTTAAATTTACAACCGATAAAAAAACAGGGGCTAAAATAACGGGGATTTTGGGGAAAAAAGGGATGTTGGATAAAAAGTACTATGAAGATTTGGACAGAAGCATAGAAAATGAAGGAGGATTCAAAATTTTCTTGTTTCACATAGCAATAAAAGAGCTTATGCCGGATAATGACAAAATAGAAAACTTTCCTGTTACAATTCTTCCGAGAAACTTTGACTATTATGCTGGCGGGCACATTCATGTTATTAAAAATGAGAATTTTGAAGGACGCAAAAATGTTACTTATCCAGGAGCTCTGTTCCCAAATAATTTTAGAGAATTAGAAGATTTCAGAAATGGAGGTTATTATTTTTATAATGAAGGAATTGTAACGTGGAATCCGATTGCAATTAAAGATGTTGAAGTTTTAAACTTTAATTGTGATGGAAAGACGGCAACACAAGTTGAAACTGAAATTTTAGAGAAAATAAAAAACATTGAAGTTAAAGACAAGATTGTAACATTAAGGGTTAAAGGAGAGCTAATATCGGGAAAAGCTTCTGATATTAAATTAAATGACATGTTTGGAATTTTGTTTCACAAAGGGGCATATTATGTAATGAAAAGCACATCTTTGGTAAAATCTAAAGAATTTGAAGAGGTTAAAACAAGTGCTTCATCAATAGAAGAAGCAGAAGAAAAGGTGATTAAGAATAATATTGGGCAGTCTTCAATTAAAAATGAAGAAGAACTTGTTAGAAATTTAATAAAAGTGTTTTCTTTCGAAAAACAAGAGGGAGAAACTAAGTTCGAATTTGAAAAAAGACTATTAGAAGAAACAAACAAAATTCTAGGCAACTAGAAAAGCTTAAATATTGGTTATAAACTGACTATGTTACGATTAAAAATGAGAGCACAAGATTTATACAAAAAAGCAATGGAAAGAGAAGCGGATAACATAGCTCGCATAGATGCTGCCGCAGGAATTGTTATTCTTACAAGAGAACTCACACAACGACAACTAAGTTATTCATCAAACTCACCAGAACATGCTGAGATCGATACTGCGATAAAACAAGGTTTAGAATTAGCATTTGAAACATTACCTAGATAAGTATTCTCAAATATTAATTGGAAAGGCTTATATATTGCGAGATTGTTTTGTAATTCACAAATATGGGCGAAATAATGTATAATGAATTGTTAAAAAAATACTTGCATGAACTAGAGGCAGATAAGTTTCTAGCAGAGATTAAAGACCCACAAATAAGAAGAACTGACTACTTAAAAACGCCAGAAGGCAGATCAGTATTAACACGATTAATTTTTGAAGATAACTCTCTTGATGATGAAAGTAAAAATCCAAGGGTAAAACGGGAACTTTCTGAATTAGAATCTATTGTTGAAGACTGTAAAAATATTGGTTGCATATATGAAGCAATAAATAATCTTGTGGAAATAAGAAAAGTTATGAATCCTGAAAATCAGAATTATGAAGTTGTACAAAATACAATCAAAAGATCGGCATACAGAGCATATGAACTTTCTTCTGGCGACGGAAAAATTTTAATTAGTCTATGCAAAAAAACATCATTGCCACTTGGAGAAATACTTGACTACATCACTCTTCAAAGAAAAACTAAAATTGCGAACGCTTAAACTAATTTCTTTAATGATTTAAGAACTTCATCTGGAGATGCTGTTCCTCTTGACTTTCTCATGACTTGACCAACTAAGAAATTAATCGCTTTATCATTTCCTGACTTAATATCTTGAACAACATTTGGATTCTCTTTAATTGCTTCTTTGCAGAACTTTTCCAAGTCTCCCTTATCTGAAACAGCTTCCAATTTGTTATCTTTCACATATTTTTCAACATCAAATAGTTTAGAACCTAACTCATTCATTATTTTTTGACCTGTTTTTTCCGTAATTTGATTATTTTGCATTAGTTTAAGCAAAGGAGTGAGTTCTTTTTCAGTTATTTTCATTTCATCTAATTCAAGCTCATTATAATTTGCAATTCTTACAAATTCTCTCCTTAGCCATTTTGCAGTTAATGTTGGATTGACATGTTTCGATATTTTCTCGAATAATTCAGCAAGGATTATTTCGGAAGCTAAAACTTCTGCGTTTTCTTTTTCAATACCTAACTTTTCGTATTTCTTTATCTTTTCATCCGGTCTTTCTGGTAGTTTGGACTTTAATTGTTTTAAATAATCATCTTTGATTTCAATAACTGGTAAATCTGGTTCTGGAATAAACATATAATCTTCTGCTGTTTCTTTAGAACGCATGAAATGAGTTTGATTATTTACTTCATCCCAAGCTCTCGTATGCTGAATTGTTTTTTCTTTTGATTCTAAAACCTTGGCTTGTCTTTTTTCTTCTGCATTTATTGCTCTGACAATACTTGAAAATGAATTTACATTTTTAACTTCAACTCTTGGATGTTTTTCAATGTTAATATTAACGTCAGCTTTAACACCGGCATCCCTATGAATCGCTTTAATGTAAGACAATGTTGTCATTAACTTTTTTAACCAAGATTCAACTTGTTCCGCACTCGTAAAATCTGGATCGGTAACTATTTCTATTAATGGAACTCCTGAACGATTGTAATCAACTTTTCCTGTTGAAGGTTCATATCTCGCAGGATCTTCTTCTAAATGAACTTGCTGAATCCCAATACCTAAGAAAGAACCTTTTACGCCGACTGGCATTGAATAAGAACCAGACATTGTTTTTTGAAAACCGTTTGGTAAATCAGGATAAGAATAATGTTTTCTTTGAAACATTAACTTTGGAGAAATTTTACAGCCAAGCATTAACGCTATTTCAACTGCTTTGTCAATCGCTTCCTTATTTGGAAGCATTGGTTTAGAACCTGGCTGTGCAGTGCATATTGGACAGATATTTGTATTCGGTTGAGATTCTCCGTGTTCAGCTAAACAATCGCAGAATAGTTTCTTTTTAGTTAATTCTACGTTAACATATCCGTGGATTTCTAAACCTACTTTTACCATATTATTGTGCTTTTTTGTTTACTTATATAGTTTATGCCTTGATTCTTCTTAATTCTTCAAGTCTTTTCTTATGTTGTCCCGGTTTATCTTTGCTTCGCTTGGATGCTCTTTCATAAATATTGATTAAATCCTTCAAATTAACTGCATTTATTTCCAAACCATTAAAATCGAGTTTGTTGAACTTTTTAGATTTTTTACAATACCATTCAAGGGGGTCTAAGTCTATGCGCAGATTTCCTTTTGATATTGCAATATAATGCCAATCAGAAATATATTTGTATTTTGCTTTATTTTCTTTCAGAAGTTTCATCGCTTTTTTTAGCGATTTGTCAGGAATCAACAAGTCAATATCGTGAATGACAAAGCTCTTATCTTTTGTATATGCAAAATAAACTAAACCTCCCCAAGCAACAGGGTTGATTTTAGTTTTGTTTAATGTTTCTATAATTTCCTTACAGAAAGATTTTAACTTAATGAAGTGCTTTTTATTCTTCGGGTAAATGTTTATTTTCATATAATCTCCGTTGAGGGTATCTTTGTTCTTGTCCTCAAGTAAAACAATTTTTTATTTTCCAAATAAGGTCTATAAAAATCGAATCTCTTTTTTTGGAGGATTTTCTTAAAATGATTGAAACTCCCAAACGGCGAATGGGTATATTTCTTCATACCCGGAACTTGAAAGTGTGCATTTTCAAGATATTTCGATGATGCTTTAATACGAATTGCCTTGTTTTTTACATTCGTTTTTTTCATTGCCCACTTATTTAATTTTTTCACTATTTTTGTTTCTTTTCGATTTAGTTTTATTTTACGTTTTAAAATTTCTTTTGTAAATATTAGAATTGTGTTCACTAAAGCACCGCCTCGTAAACCCAAATAGTACTGGATTATGTGTTTGTAATTCGGTGTAAAATCTACATAGTTTTTGTTGAGATCTTTCTTTGTTGTTCTTATTACTTGTTCTTGATCAACTATTTTGCCCCAGTTTCTCTTAATGATTATTCCTTGTTTCTTGAGCCTTAGTAAAATAACAAATAATCCATTAAATTCTTTTTTCATTTTCCGGAATGGATTTTTGTCAGGATTGAACCCGTGCTTCTTTATATTTGGCAGGTATTCCTCGGAAACAATTCGATAAAGAAATTGTGATTCAATATGCTCTTTCCATAGTTTGTATTCTTCTTCTTTTGTCATTTTTGTTTTTGCTTATATACTTTATTCTCTTATACAGACTCCGATATACCCCATAAAAGTTCAAAGTTCGCTAAAAATCCTTTGGAAATTTGTCCATTTTTGATCATTAAAGCGATAGGCTCCTCTGAAAATACAGCAATTACCACATAATCTTTGAATATCCAGAACACAGATGGTATTTTGACATTTGGCGGCAATATTCTAACCTTAGTCAACCGATATGTTTTTCTTTCTTGTGCAAATTTTAATGATTCTTTGCCATATATCACTTTGTAATTTATCCCTTGTTTTTCTCGCCTTTTGTGAAAATCATTGAAGTATCCCATTAATTTTTCATTGCTAGTTCTTGATGCGTCAATGACATAGAATGTTTCATTCTTTTTTAAGATTTTAAGAACTTGTTCAAGTGCTGTTTTTATTCCTTTAATTCCTTCATAAGTATAAGATTCCTGTTTTTCTACTTTCATTTGTCTTTTAGATAGTTCTTCAACTAATGAACCTAGTTTTTTCTCTTGCTCGTTCAGATTCTTCTTCTGTTCTTCTAAAAACTCTTTTAATCTATTAGGATCTTCGGCCTTGAAATATTTTTTATTTGCAGTTATCTTATATGAAACTAATCCTTTCTTTATTAGGTCGTTTAGTATCGGATATATATTTGAACTAGGTATGCCTGACTTTTTTACCAATGGCCCGGTGGTTGTTGAATCTAGCTCTAGTAAAGCTAGATAGACCTTTATTTCGCCTCTTGATAGGCCTATCTTCCGTAAAATATCTGTTTCCATAACTAGAGTAAGGCTTATTTTGTTTATAAAGATTACTACTATGAATGATAGTAGCGAGAGTATAAATACTGATAATACCACCACTAAATAGTGGTTAAGATGACAAATAACAGAAAAGAACTGGAAGATAAATCATTGGAAAACATCGGAATTAGAGTGGAACCCCCTTCGGTTTATAAATTCCCCAACGGCAATCCCAGATTGCCAGAACAAGGCGATTGGATTGACTATTTCAATTGTCAAAAGGGAGAAATAGAAGGAAAAAAGATGATGTCTGCCTCAGATTTATACAGGGCAGGACAAATCTGGTCTGATAAATCGCTTCAATGTTTAAGAGAAGAGTTCAAGTATAGAAGAACTTTAATAACTAGCACAAGAAGTTGTTACGATCTGCATAGTTTTGGTGCGAGAATTATTCAAGATTTTGGAAGTATGGTTCCGGGCGTAAAGCCTGTTGAAGAACGGGTGGATTATGTTCCACATTTTGATTATGATGGAGAAAAAATAAAATGGGTCATCAACATAAGCCATATTGCGTTCATACGAGCTTTATTCAATACCAAGGACGATTCGAAAAAGATTTCGGAAACGCTTGAACGATTGACTCAAGACGAAATTGAAAATATTTGGATTTACACTCCGCGTAGTTGGGAGAGCAGAAAACCGGAATATGCTGGTAATTCAGCGGCAACATTCTTGTACGGAAATGCCAAGTTCATTATTAGATGTGATTCTCGAGGCGCCGGTGTAGATGGGGCATTCGCTCGCGGGATACCGATTTGTGCGGATACAAACGAAGGAGGTAACAAAAAATGACGATAGATGAAAAATTAAAACAAAAGAAAAGGAATTGTTGCATTAAATCAGGATGTTCAGGACAAATTGATTGCTAAGTACATGTTGAATTCCTAATTATGTCAGAACCATTGGAAAGTATTTTATATGTATCTTCGAATATTGACGATATGAAGGAGGCGAAGGATATGCTATATAGTGCAGACTGGATAGAGTTCTATGACAGGCTAATGCCTGAAAAGCATTATAGGGATTCATTCAGAAACATTCTGCGTTTGATAAGGCAATATTCTCCATCAGCAAGAAACGTTCTTGAACTTGCCTGCGGTACAGGAAGATACACAAAATATTTTGTCAAGCACAGACTTAATGTGGAAGGAATTGATATTTCATATCCGGCAATTAGTCTGGCCAAAAAAAGAGTCAAAAATACAAAATTTAGAGTAGCCGATATGTCAAAAATCAAGTATAACTCAAAATATGATATCGTCGCTTGTTTGTTTGAATCATTCAGGTACCACACTTCATTTTCTCAGGCACAGAGAACATTGGATAATTGCTATGATTCGCTAAGGCCAAATGGAGTTTTCCTGTGTGACTTCGGTGTTTTTCCCGCCTCAACGAGACCCGTTCAACTACACAATAAGGTAAGAATGAAAGATGGAAGAGTAGTAATCAAAGACGAATCAATTTTAACCAAAGGCAATTTCGATACAAGGAGTGATTACGTCACAGTTTTGCGCGGTTCAAAAGTAATTTACGAAGGAACAGTTAGAAGATCTCCTTTGTTAAGAATTCCTGATAACAAGATGAAGTACATGCTAGATAGAGCCGGATTCAAAAAGATAAAAGCACTGAAGAACGTCATTCCAGACTCTCCACGGACAAAATTGTTTATCGGTCAGAAAATTTAGAATAAGATACCATTAGTTATTCTTTTATCTTTGAAAAAAGCAATATTGCAGGTATCATCACTATAGCCGAAATGAAGATGGTGTATTTTGGTCCAATATTATCGACTAAAAAACCCGCAATAGGAGGACTTATAATTAAACCAATTGATAAAAACATGCTTTCAACACTGCTAATGGTGGCCCTCAATTTTGTTGGAATAAATTTATGAAAGTATACACTTTGAACGGGATTTTTAGAGTAACCAAATAACAAAGAGATAAATAAAATCAGTAGGGCAGGCACTAGCGATGAAACGAATAATATTAAAGAAGTTACAGTCGCACAGAGAATCAATGCCAAAACAATAAATCTTTTTTCTTTTCCCTTCTTCATAAATTTAGTAGCGAATAATGGAGAAATAGCTGCCATCAAACTCATTCCGCTCCAAAGATAACCAAAGGCATAATCTTGAACTCCGAACTCCTTAAGTAAAGGCGTCCAGCTTATCGCTGCTTGCAAACTCATAGAGATTGAAGCGACCATTATTGAAAGGAGTAAATAAAACAACACGTGATGTTTGTAACTATAATGAAGGGCCGTTGATGTTTGATTTTTTAAGTTTTTGAAAGAATCTGCTAATTCAATCTTCTTTTTAACATAAACTTCTTTAGCAAAGACAGAAAGAAGAACGATAGATATAAAGTATGAAGTTGCACTCGCGAGCCAGATTATACCTAATCCAAAAAATTTAACCAAAAAGGCGCCCAAAATTCCAGATAGAATTAGCCCCGAATAAATAAAAGTCTGCATTTTGGTAAAAAAGTTATGAACGAGATGTTTATTCTTTTTATTAATCAAATCAACAACCCATGCATCCTTGCTTCCGGAAGAAAATGTAGAGGCGATACCAAGAATTAAGAAAAGCAATAAAAGAACAAAATAATTCTTAAAGAAAAACAAAGAAAGCATAACCGAGCATTCCAAAAAATAACCGACCAATACCGATAATTTTCTTCCATAAAGATCTGCAAATGCGCCAGTTGGAATCTCAAAAATCAATGATGCAAGTGGTGCAACTGCAATAATCATACCTATTTGGACTGCGCTTAACCCTATGCTCAAGAAATATATGACTGAAAAAGCTGGAAAGACATATAGCATAGATGCCATAAAATACTCTAGATAGAATGGCCACAAAATCTTTAATTCATCTTTTTCAAATATTCTCATTTAATACAACTCCAATTGCCCGACCTTAGGTTCATTATAAAACACAACCGTGAAGTAATTCTTTATTAAATCGGGGAATGTATTCTTCAATTCCTTCAGTAATGAATGAAACTCATCGTGACTTTTTTCCATTGTTTCAAACTCCAGGTCGTATTGGCCGATGGCAATTGTGATATAGATCGTATATTTGTGATAAGTTATAAAAGAAATAAGTTTCTTCATGGCTTGTTTCGATGTGTCATTCAAATTTAACATAACTTTTCTTTGTGTGTATCCCAGAGCTTTATGGTTTATCTTGACGTTATAACATGTAATTATCCCTTCGCTCATGAGCCGTTTCATTCTTCTTTGAATGGTTTTGGCCGGAACATTCAATTTTCTTCCAATATCGATTAAAGGTAGTCTCCCCTCATTAGAAAGAAGAGTAATCAATTTTAAGTCTAAATCATCAAGATCCGGATATTCAATTTTTCCTCCTGTTAATTTGTACGTTCCGTCTTCTCTTTCGACTAAATACTTATCCTTGAAGTAATAAACATTCGTCATGACAGAAAAGAATTTTTGTTCTGTATATTTCCCGAATTTATCGTTTATTTCATTATAAACTTCTTCAAATTCACTTATGTTCTTAGCCCAGACAACATAAAGGAAGTCCAAATCACCATCAACTTCAACAATCCAAGTCACCTTTGGATGTTTTTTTAAGTAAGAGATGAACTGTTTCTCTACATCCGTCGTCATATTGATTGTTTTCAGATATACCCTATAGAATTCCTTTCCCATTTTGTACGTGTTTATTACGGCGTAATATCCTTCAACTACACCTTCCTTTTCTAAGTTTTTTAATCTATAATGCACTACTTCTTTCGATAGCTTTGTTTTCTTAGCGAGTTCAGTTAGGCTTGCTCTGGCGTTCAAGCTAAGATGAAACAGTATTTCTCTGTCTTTATTATCTATCTTAAGCATTATTTTAAGAAAGCGTCTATTTGTATATAAATATTGCCTTTTTGTTAAGAATATCTCTAAAAAGTTTAATATAGTGCCATTGCCATACTACTGCTAGGTGACAAAGTTTAGACGGAGAAAGAAAATGGAACTAAGACAAATATTGACACAAGAGCAAGTAAGAGACGAAACAGAGGAGAAAATAGCTGAAGTAAGAAAATATACACCAACGGCCAAAGAACTCAGAGATATGCGCAAAAGTGCCCATTACTGGGAAGTTTGGCAAGGTCTACCTGACGTAGAATTTAAAGAAGTATTAAGCAGAGGAAGTTATAATTCATTGCAATATGAAAGAGAGGATGTGGGAATATGGGTTAATAGAGATGCAGTAAGTGCAGCTAGACAAAATCCAAACGCAATCTATACGGTAATGGTAAGAACGAAAAAAGATAAATTGATTGCACCACTCAAAATGGTGTATGATGTTTCACCAAGTAAATTTACTCTTGAAAGAACGATTCAAACAGCAATTGAATTGAATAAAGAGAAAAGAAAATAAGGTGTATTATTTTTGTTTATGTTCAATGTTTAGTTATTTTTATTTGAATCTTATTTTTATTAGCCACAATACTAACTTTTCCGCCTATCGGAAATGTTATTTGAGGAGTCGTATGTCCAAAATCAACATTTGCGATAACAGGAACATTTATTAGTTCCTTCTTTGTTTTTATAATCTTCATTATCTTATCAGGGGTCATCTCTGAAGCAATTTGAAAACGTCCTAGCACAATTCCTTTAATCTTATTGGAACCTGGCAAATGCAAAACCGATTGCAGGTTTCTATCAAAATCAACCACAGTATAATCTTTGGCCATTTCGTCATCTTCTAAAAATAAGATTGCGTCCTTTAATGATGGCATAAATTCAGTTCCTTGAAGGAGATTGAATGTACACAGATTGCCTCCGATGATTGTTCCTTCTGCCTTGCCTTCGTTGATTAATAAAAATCCATTGTTTTTTATGAACTTCCTTTTTTCCTGGTCCATATACCAAGAATCGTCACTCCATTCTTTTGAACTTTCGATTTCAATGATTTCATTTGAGAAAAGACATTTTTTGAAATATTCTGAGGTATATTCAATCCCTTTTTTCATACCAAACGATGAAAAATGTGGTCCGTAATACCCAACTAGTCCGGTTTTTGCATATATTGCATTTAACAACGCAGTTATATCTGAATAGCCGCAGAGTATTTTAGGATTATTTTTTATTACTTTGTAATCTATATATTTCAAAATTTGATTCGAATTAAACCCACCAATTGTTGTAATAATTGCTTTTACATTTTTATCTTTGAATGCATCATGCAAATCCTGAACTCTAGACTTAATTGAAGATGAATTGAACTCATTGCTTTCTTCGACATTTTTTGAGAAAGACAGTTTAAGTCCTAGCTCTTTAAATTTTTTGATTGCTATTTCTCTTGTTTCTTTTGAGATTATAGCGAGGCTTCTAGAGGGGGAGATTACCCTTACTTCATCGCCTTGTTTGAGTTTCTGTGATATCATGGTTATTGTTTTCTTTTGTTTATTTATATAGTTTATGCCTATTCAAAGGGAAAGTAAGTCATTTTCTTCTCTTCCCTTGCAATAACAAACTCATAGTCATCAATCATTCCAGCAAATTGTATTCTTAATTCGCCCATTATGTTTTCAAACTCATCAAATGATTTTGCTTGTAGTTCTATTTCAAAGTCTTTTCCACCAATTGTTCGGTTTATATTCAATATGTTCGGATGTTGCAAACAAAATTCTTCGAGTTCTTTTATTCGTTCTGTATTTGTCAAATTAATGTATGTTTTATAATATCGGTAACCTAAAAATGAAACGTCAATTAACGCCCTATAGCCTTGAATTATTCCCTCTTTTGTTAATTTTTTAATTCTATTTTTTACAACTTGAGGACTTGTCTTGATAGTTTGCGCAATTTCAAGTAAAGGCATTCTTGCTTTATCGGAAATCAATCTCAATAATTTCGCATCCAATTCATCTATTTTAACAACTTCTCTAGCAGTTCCGACCAAGGTTCCTTTCTCAGTATTTTTTTTATTTATAATATATGATTTTGGAAATTGTCTAATGTGGGTATAGATTACAATGGATCTTTTGCTAATGAATTCCCTGTATTTTTTCATTATCTTATCCCAGTAATGATAGAAATCGAGAATATTCTTCACAGCCATAGCATAACCAACATCCCATGGACCTTCTAAAGTGACTAACCACCATACTTCTTTGTCCTTAATCAGATTTTCTTCTAGTTCTTTCTGTTTTTCAGGAGTTATATTGTGAAACTTGAAATAAACTCTAATGCTAATGTAGCCTAATTTTGAATAATCAATAACTGTCGTATAACCTTTCAGAACTTTATTTTCTTCTAGTTTCTTAATTCTATAATCAACAAATTGTTTTGACTTTCTTATCTTTTTGCCGAGTTCTGTTGTTGTTATTCTGGCATTTTTGTCTAATTCATAGAGAATGGTTCTATCATAAGCATCCAACTTCATTTCTTCCATATTTAGACAATGATAAGTATTTAGATATAAATCTTTCTCTTTGTCCGAAATATGGATGGTTTATTTTATTAGTAACGAATGACATTTAATACACTAATGAGTGGCAACAAAAGAGCCACAAATGGTTAAAACAAAAATGAGATCAAAAATAATATTTATTGAAGCCGCACCGAATAGAACTCCCTATGACATAAGGCGAGATTTCGAAATAGATGGTTCTATTTTACGTGAGAATCTCTCATCCATAATAAGAAATTCAAGCTCCGATGCTGAAGAATATCTAAAAGACAGCTTAGGCATCCCGCTTGCAAGAGGGTTTTGTTACATTCGGTTAGCCAAAGAGCCAATAGCAAAATTTGAAAGAAGAGGGCCATATGAAGGATATCAGGGGATAGATTCTGTTCTCAGGAGAGAAATCTATAAATCAAATTCTGATTCGACTTATGTTTTTAATGACACATTAATGCCAGTAGTTCAGGATCGTGGATGGCTCGGCCTGAGTATGATGGACGAAATTTACTCTGAATGGATGTATACGAGAATCATGAGTGTACTGTTTAATGTAACTGATTCTGATCTAAAAACAGCATTGCAACAGTTAAATGAAATTCAGGAAAAACCACTAAAACTTATTAAATTTCTCTAACTGAGTTTATTTCTCTTTCTTATTCTCTAATTTCAATTTCAAAACACTCAAATCTTTCTCAGCTAAAAGTGAAGGGCTTCCATCCATTGGGCTTTCTGCATTTTTGTTCTTAGGGAAAGCCAAAAACTCCCTTATATCGCTAATCCCCTGTAATAAGGCGCATAATCTGTCAAATCCTACTGCGAATCCGCCGTGAGGAGGTGCTCCGTATTTGAATGACTCTAATAAAAATCCAAATCTTTCTTCAGCTGCTGCTTTTGGGAAACCGACAATATCCATTACTCTTTCTTGCAATTCAGGAATATGTATTCTTATTGAACCTGAACCTAACTCAGTTCCGTTTAATACTAAATCGTATAATGAAGCAGTAACTTTTTCTGGTTCTTTCTCTAAAGTTGCGATAAATTCTTTTTTAGGCATTGTAAACATGTGATGCGCAGGATCCCATTTCTCTTCTTCCTCATTCCATTCAAACATTGTGAAATCTACAATCCATACAAATTCCATTGTATCTTTTATTAATTTCAAATCTTCTCCTAATTTGTTTCTTAATTTAGAAAGAACAGCATTCGTATTCTTCTTTGTATCAGCAACAAAGAACAAAATTCCTTCTTTTGATTTTGTTTTCTCTAATAACTTCTTCTGTACATCAGTACTCAAATATTTAACAATTGAACTTTCAAGCTCGTTTCCTTTAACTCTCGCCCATGCAAGTCCCTTTCCGCCGTTTTCTTTGACCCAATCAATTAATTTGTCAATTTCTCCACGAGTCATATCTTTAGGGCATGGTAAACATTTTACCATTTGAGAATCCTTAAAGACTGAAAACTCTGATTTCTTTGCGATTTCAGTAACATCAACTAATTCCAGTCCGAATCTTAAATCTGGTTTGTCAGTTCCGTACTTATCCATCGAATCTGCATATTTCATAACTCTGAATCTTTCAGGGAATTTTTTGCCTATTGATTTTTCAACAATGTGCTTTACCATTCCTTCAACAACATCAAGAACATCCTGCTGCTCTACAAATGACATTTCCAAGTCGATTTGTGTGAATTCAGGCTGTCTGTCTGCTCTTAAGTCTTCATCTCTCAAGCAACGAGCCAATTGGTAATATCTGTCGCAGTTTGCGACCATCAATAACTGTTTATACAGTTGAGGAGATTGCGGTAAAGCATAGAATTTTCCAGGATTTACTCTTGAAGGAACTACGTAATCTCTCGCACCTTCAGGAGTTGATTTAATCAACAAAGGAGTTTCGATTTCTAAGAAATGCTTTGAATTGAGATATTCTCTTGCTGCCTGAGCAGCAGTATGTCTTAGCTCAAGTCTTTTCTGCATTATTGGACGTCTTAAATCTAAGTATCTGTATTTCAATCTCATTTCTTCATTTGCAACTATTCTGTCATCTACTTCGATCGGAGGAACATCGGATTTGTTAAGAATATTTAATTCAGAAATTACTACTTCAATTTCTCCCGTTGGCATGTTTTTATTTAGCATACCTTCTTTTCTTGCTGTTATTTTTCCGGTAACTTGTATACAGTCTTCTCTTCTCAGTTTGTTTGCTTCTTCGAAAAATTTAGAATCGGGATTGAATACAACCTGAGTCATCCCATATCTGTCTCTTAAATCTATGAATATGATTCCACCATGGTCACGACGCGAACTAACCCACCCACAAAGAGTAGCTAACTGACCAACATTCTCTTTGCTGAGTTCACCACATGTTTTTGTTCTAAGCATAGAATATAGGCTTCGCGGGATATTTATAAAGGTTTTGAGCAAACTATATTAAGACATAACTATCGAATTAGGAACATGAAATCTCAACTTGTAGATGGAATTTACGAAAGCCTTGATGACAAGGTAAAAGATGTTTATTTTAACGGGCCTTTGACCGATGTGATTGGACATTCGATGTTTACTATCTTTGGAATTGGCTGTTCTTACTTTATGACTGGACTATTGATTGATGCCGCCAGAAAAGCACAAGATCCCGTTTACTTAGTGGCTTCGGCAGCAGGAATGCCGTTGCTCTCCCTTGTTGCGGGGTGTATTAGTGCAAAAAAACTACTTACAAAAAGCATTCCTGAATTCAGAAGTGGTTATAGAGCTTGGCAAAATTATCAACAACATAAAATTATTCCTTCAAATCTTTAACCTTATAATTCTTCAAGAAGTTCTTTTTGTATGAATTGAATGTTTTCTTTTTAATTGCTTCCCTAATTTCTTTCAACATATTCTGTATGAAGTAAATATTATGATATGAAAGGTAATGATTTACAGTATATTCATTTAGTTTCCATAAATGTCTTAAAAAAGCTCTTGAATAAGTTTTGCAAACTTTACAATTACAAGATTCATCTAATGGTCTTTTATCTTCTGCGAATGGGCCTTTATCTAATTTAATGTTTCCTTTTTTAGTGAATATAACGGCATGTCTTGCATTTTGTGTTGGAAACTTAGAATCTAAACAATCAATTCCATGACTAACCGCTTCAAGAATATCCAAAGGATCTCCGATGCCCATCAAATAACGCGGTTTTTTAGCGTCTAAGAACTTTTCGGAATAATCAACGACAGAATATGCTTGTTTTTTAGTTTCTCCCATTCCTAATCCGCCAATAGCGAATCCATCAAAGTTAATTTTATTCAAATCTAAACAACTTTGTTTCCTTAAGTTCTTATCTAAACCGCCTTGTGTTATTCCGAATAACAATTGATTTGATTTTGTCTTTTTCTTTAATTCATCGTGATGTTTCTTGCATCTTTCAGCCCAAAGGGAAGTTCTTCTCGTTGCGTTTGAAATAAATTGTTTTGAATCAGTTACTGGATGAGGCATATGGTCTAAGCACATCGCAACATCTGAACCTAAATCTATTTGTATTTCCATACACTTCTCAGGTGTTAATGTCATTCTTTGTTTTGTAAATGGATTTCTAAATTGAACTGCTTTGTCGTCTATTGAAATAAATAATGAAGGACTCGACATTTGAAAACCACCGGAATCTGTAAACTGTATTCCGTCCCATTTGGTAAAGTTATGCAGTCCATTAAATTTTTTAATTAAATCCAATCCCGGCTTAAAACTTAAAATCATTGCATTAGAAATCAATGCCTGAA
>ERZ1292623.2503-Hain-H51-01um-R1-2503-length-16356-cov-6_pt1 | contig 16356 bp, 13 predicted proteins | sample MGYA00564398_ERZ1292623 | MGnify/ENA primary metagenome ERZ1292623 (study PRJEB36523, sample SAMEA6512633) | groundwater metagenome | collected 2019-01-07 | study: AquaDiva: Metagenomics assemblies of 32 groundwater samples | reverse complement strand
AATAATTCCAAAAGGGAGTTTGCATCTCTTGTAGATATGTGCAATATCATGGTCTGTTCAGATACCTTCGCTCTTCATGTTTCCATAGGTTTAGGAAAGAAAACTATAGGTTTGTTTTTCTGCACAAGCCCGGACGAAATTGAAGGTTATGGGCTGCTTAAGAAGGCAGTTTCTCCATTATTGTATAATTTCTTTCCAGAAAGAAGCGATGAATACAGCGAAGATCTGGTAAACAGCATAAGCGCAGAGGAAGTGATAAAACTCTTGCAATGATTTCCATAATTATCACTAGCTTTAAAGAGCCAAAAACAATCGGGAAGGCAATTGAGTCTTTTGTAAATCAGGGCATTAAGGAAAAATATGAGATATTGGTTCTTGCTCCTGATAAGGAAACTCTGGCAGAAGCAAATAAATTAAGGAAAAAGAGCGCAAAACTAAAAACAATACAAGATCCCGGGAAAGGCAAGCCTTCTGCGCTGAATCTCGCCTTTAAAAAAGCTAAAGGAGATATTTTAATTTTATCAGACGGAGATGTATATGTCGGAAAAAATAGCGTTCAACATCTTATTAAGCATTTTAAAGATAATTCTATAGGAGCAGTCACAGGCAGAGTTATAGCAACCAATGATAAAAAAACAATGTTTGGATATTGGGCATATTTGCTAACCCATGGTTTTCATAGACTGAGATTAGAGCAAATGCAAAAAGGAACTGGTATAGTCTGTTCAGGTTATTTATACGCCGCAAGAAGAAAGCTAATAGAGAGCATACCTGAAAATACCCTCGCCGATGACGCTTTTATCTCTAATTTGATATTAAAAAAGCGATTCAAAATTCTATATGAGCCCCAAGCCGAAGTTTATGTAAAATATCCTACAAATTTGCCTGACTGGATAAGGCAGAAAAAGAGGACTGCAGGGCGTTTCTATCAGTTTAGCCAAGATAAACCAAAAATTCATTCATTTATAAAAGAAATAAAAGTTGGATTTGAAAATATCTTAGAAATTAAATCCTTTAGGCACATAGCGTGGTTCATTATGCTGGCAGTCATGAGGCTGTATGTATGGTTCAGGGTATTCTTCGATGTGCGATTGTGGAAAAGGCAATTCATGAAAACATGGGAAAGAGTGGAAAGCACAAAATAACAACACATAAAAACTGCTTTTTCTCTAAATCCATGTGGAAAAAGAAAGAGAAATAATCGAGGAAAGGAAAAGGAAATTAAAGAACTGGCTTAATAATAGATACAATATCTGGATAATTCTCGTAATAATGGCTGCTATTATAATAAGAATTTACTATGTAAACATGGCTGGAGATCAGACAATGTGGTGGGACGAGGCAGAATATATGGCCACTGCAAAATACTGGGCATTAGGAGTTCCCTACGATATTAACCAGCAAAGGCCTCCCCTTTTTCAGTTATTGGCAGCTATATTGCTAAAATTCAATTTATCCGAGCCCACAATAAAATTTATTCTTGTTGTTCTGCCTTCAGCTTTTCTGGTTCTGTGCGTGTACTGGCTTGGCAGAGAGTTGTTCAATAAAAGAGTTGCTCTTTTTGCAACCGCAGGGACTGCTTTTGTCTGGTCTCTTTTATTTTGGACAGCACGATTTCAACCGGATTTTCTTTCAGTAACCTTTCAACTCCTTTCTATTCTATTTTTCTGGAAACTTTTTAAAACAAATAAAACAAGCAACGCAATTTACGCGGGCTTTTTTGCAGCCCTGGCCTTTTATTTTAAAATCTCTGGTTTGCTAGTGCCTTTATCTATATTAATATTTGTTTTATTTAAAGATGGATTGTCCTTCATAAGAAACAAGAGATATTGGATATCTCTAGCGGCGTTTATAGTTACAATGATCCCATTTGCTATCTGGCAATATCTTTTATTTGGAAACCCAACTGCCTTCGCACCGTCTTATATAGGCGGGACAGGCATAGGTCAGGGGTGGGATTTTGGATGGATGACTCTAAACTTCTTTTATATCTTTCCCAAGATATGGTTTTTTATCCTATTTTTAATCGGGCTTGGCTTGGCAATTTTTAAATTTGGGCTCTCCTTTGATATTTTATTAAAGGATAAAAATAAAAGATTAAACCCGTATATATTTTCTATAACCATATTGATAGTACTGGTCTTATTTTACATTTTTTATATTAGAGGCACAATTGAGGACAGATGGGTTTTTTTAATGATACCGTTTATTATGTATTTTTCTGGTTTGGGCTTGGATTTTATCTCAAACAAGATAGGAAAATACAGCAAGTTAATATCTGCAATCTTTATCTTGCTGATATTCGCGTTTTTCATCTATGCACAGACTCAGCATGCAACTCAACTAGTCAAGATAAAAAAAGACACTTATCTTCCAGTTAAGGAGTCTGCACTGTTCATAAAAGACATATCTTCAAAGAACGAAATTGTCTTAAGTGTTTCTTACACCCAAACAACGACCTATTCTGAAAGAAAAGTCATCACATATGCAGAAGCAACTCCGGATGAATTTCATGCGATTTTGGAAAAAGACAAGCCGTCTTATATAGTTGTTTCTATTCTAGAGCCTCACCACCCAACTTGGATTATACAGCAAGTAACCTATAACGACGGGTGGGGGATAATCATGCCATACTTTAACTCCAGCATTATTGTGAATTCAAATAATCAGATAGTGGGTATGGACGTAAAACCTTCAATAGTTACACAAGACAAATATAAATTTGACCTTATTTACCCAGAAAAGCAGTTCAACGGTTTGTTTGTCTACAGAATCACTTATCTATAAATCTTTATAAAACAGCACTTTTTAGCTATCATATGTGCGGAATTGCAGGGTTTAATTGGGCTGATAGCAGGCTTATAAAAAAGATGACGCGAGAAATCGCCCATCGCGGCCCGGATGATGAAGGATGGTACGTTGGTAAACATATGTCTTTAGGAAGCAGAAGATTAAGCATAATCGATATATCACAGAAAGGAAATCAACCCATGTTCAATGAACAGAAAGATATAGCGGTTGTTTTCAATGGTGAAATCTGGAATTATAAATCCATAAAAGAAGAATTAGAGAAAAAGGGCCATAAGTTCAGGAGCAACTCCGATACAGAAGTAATTGCCCATGGTTATGAAGAACATGGTGAAAATATCGTTGGATTATTAGACGGAATGTTTGCATTTGCACTATGGGATTCAAAAAAGAAAAAGCTTATTTTAGCCAGAGATAAAATTGGGAAAAAACCTCTTTATTATTATTTCAATGACAATAAATTAATATTTGCATCTGAAATAAAAGCAATCCTGCTTCATGAAATAAAGAGAGAGATAAATGAGAGTTGCTTGTCAGATTATCTCTCCCTTAGATTTTCCCCAGATGCTATTACCATGTTCAAGGGAATAAATAAGCTTCCTGCAGGAAGTTTTGCAAAGTATCAATCAGGAAAGTTAGAGATAGAGATTTACTATTCTCTCCCTAAATTTAATGCGCGTTATTCTGCGGATGAGGAAAAAGCAGATAAATTAATTGCACAAGCAATTCAAAAAAGATTAATCGCTGATGTTCCGATAGGAGTTTTCCTCTCTGGAGGGCTTGATTCCAGTACACTTGTAGCTTACATATCAAAATATAAAAAAAACATAAGGACATTTTCAGTTGGTTTTTCAAGTAAAGTAGATGAAACAAAATATGCAAGAATTATTGCTCAAAAGTTTAAGACAAAACATACTGAAATAAGACTGGATGAGGATATTTTGAAATACCTTCCAGAGGTTGTTTATTTCTTTGATGAGCCCCTCGCAGATCCCGCAGCCCTGCCGACGTATTTACTTTGTAAGGAAGTTTCAAAACATGTAAAAGTTGCTATTTCAGGAGAGGGGGGAGACGAAGTTTTTGGAGGATATGATAATTTTAACTATCTTCCCGAACTGAAATATATTTATAAAATTCCATTCTTATTGAGAAAAAGGCTACTAAGCAAATTATTTTATCTTATTTCAAAATTCTATGATTACCCGAAAAAGCACTTATTTTTAGCAATATCTCAGGTATTGAAGCAGGAAACCATCAAACAGGGATTTAAGGAATTATTCTATTTCCCGTTTGATGAAAATGAAAGAAAATCGATATTTAATAAGGCAAAAAATAAAGATATTTTTGATTCATATCTCAAAAGTAATAAACTTGATGAGGGTGCGCAAAATTACTATTTCAATGAATGGTTGCCTAATGATTTGCTGATGAAAGCAGATAAAATGAGCATGGCGCATAGTTTAGAGGTAAGAACGCCTTTCCTTGACAGTTATTTGATAGAATATTTCTCAGGCTTAGGATATAAAGATAAGCACAAAAGAAATCTGTTTAGAAAAGTAGTATCTGGCAAACTTCCTAGTCAGATAATGAAAAAAAAGAAGCAGGGGTTTACCCTGCCGTTATTTGAGTGGTTCTCAGATAAAAAAATTCTTGGCAGGATTTATCCTTTTATGGAAAAACTGAAGGAAAGAGGTATCTTTAATGACGAATATATAGATTCCATATTTAAAAGCCCATATATTTTTAAGAATGAGCACAGGCTCTGGACTTTGCTAAATTTTGAGATCTGGTGTGAAATATATCTAGATAAAATTTCCTACACCGAGATAAAATTATAAACTAACCTCTTCAGATTATCATGATGATTCAAAGACTAAAAATAAGCTTTATTTTAGGAATTTATAATGCAGAGAGAACTCTGAAAGAGTGCCTTTATTCAATCGTTAGTCAATCTTTTCCAAAGAATAATTATGAAATAATAATCATTGACGGCGGCTCAACAGACTCAACTCTGAGCATTTGCAGGGATTTTATGAAGTGCTATCCGAATATCTATCTCATGCACAATACAAGAAAGCTCTCTGAAGGAAAGGGCATGAGCAAGGATATGGGAATAAAAGTGGCAAGAGGCGATCTCGTAGTTTTGCTTGACCATGACAATATCTTATTAGGAAAAGATTGGATTTCACGTATGATCTACCCGTTTTCTAATAAAGACATAATGGCCTCGCAATCCCTGTTAGATTATACAGGAGAAGATACTAATTTTATAAAATATATTAATGCTCTTGGAGTAGAAGACCCATTTGCAATTCCTTACTCTCTTGTTTCACAGGTTGTTTTGCACCCTGAAAAATTCACACTAATAGAAAATAATTATTATGTTTATAAGCTATACCCAAACAATGTCCTATTTGGTGGGGCGAACGGGTGTATATTTAGGAAAGAAGTATTTGACAAAATTGGTGGCTATACCAGGGATGTTGATGTGTTCGCTTCAATGGCATACTATGAGATGAAAGTCGCAGTTCCTTTACAGCCAAGAGTTTATCATAAAACCGCCTCCAGTCTCTTTGGTTTCATGAAGAAAAAGGGAATTTATTTTTATAGATTTATTAAAAAAGATTATAAAATAAAGAAATATAGGTGGGTGGAAAGAAGGATTTCCGATAAATTCAGGTTCCTTTTGCTTGTATTATCAAATTTAAGCATGATCCCATCTTTTATTATTGCCTTAAGGCAGGTATCTAAAACCGGCAAATTATTTTGGCTGTTGCATCCCCTGTATGTTTTCTTTATAACATTGGAATATATTATTATTAGTCTATTTAAGATAAGAAATTTCTTTTATTATGCTCTGCGTTCTAATTAACTTTCTTAGCCTTAATAATTAAATCAAGCCCTCTTTTATTTTGTTTCATATATGTTCTTCTGGAATATTTGTTAAAAGTCGCAAACGGGATTATTTTCTTTAGAACAAATTTAAAAAATAAATGAGTATACAGATTAGCAAGCAACTCCCAGTTTTCAACTATATTGAAATGTTCAATAATAAATCCTCTTGATTGGAATAAATTTTTGAATTCTTCATTGGAGTAGTGCCTTTTATGCTCAAAATATTTTACAGGATTAATCAAATGGAACAGCGCATTGTTTGGTGAAGCCGCAACCACGACTCCTCCTTTTTTAAGTAGCGATTTAATAATGTCAACAGCCATGCCATCTTCATCCAAGTGTTCCAGCACCTCAATTATTATTATTTTGTCAAAGTAATTCTTCTTTAATTGAACATTATTTGTAACGTCTCCACATATCAGTTTCGTTTTTTTCAAGAATCTCTTCGCTTTGTTTAGCTTCTTTCTGTCTATATCAATTATCCAGCACTCTCTTACCTTATTCTCCAGTTTTATTTCTATCTCAGGTATATTAGAAACACCTATATTCAAAACTCGGTCGTTCTTTGAAGGCCCAATTAAATTAATTATATAGTCTGCTCTGTTATTTGCATAAGGTTTAGTTGTCATGTCCCAGTTCCCTTTCCAAAAGTGCAAGCTCATATCTAAATCTCTGCTGGAGACCTTTTAAATTATCCTTGGTTATTTTTGGAATTTTATTATATTTTTTTAGGATTTTTATAGTTAACATCTTAATGTTCATAACAGCCAGTATCCCTGTTTTTTTAGATATATACTCGGCAAATTCAACCTGGTGGTCATTAATATGCTCGCCATACATTTTCTGGCGAGGCACCGTAATAACAGGCTTTCTATGAGAAAGCATAAATTCTAATAGGGAAGTTGCAGACTGGCTGATTACAAGCCTTGCCTTCTTGAAATAAGGGTTAAGGTCAGGAGCGAACTCAAAATATTGTACATTTTTTGGCATATATTTAGTGAACCCCCTCTGCACTATTATTTTCTCTTGGATTGAGGGAGCAATTTCATCAATCCTCTTTATCAAACGAGTAAATTGCCCAGGATGCGTTCCCACAGTAACAAAAATCATATAATAGACCCCCAATACTCGCTTTTTTTCCCATATCTTTTCATCATGGATTTATGTTGCACAATAAATCTGTCGGTTAATAAATAACATGCCCGTGCAGACCAGTTTGGAGTTTTTACCCTGACGATGGTATCAATAAATATCGATTTTACTCTTAGGATTTTGCATGCCATTATTGCCGGAATCGAAATCTGTGCGCCGTTTGTGATGACGACTTGAATTTTCTCTTTCCTAAATATCTTAATTATTTTAAACAATGTCGCCAAATATCTGAAAGCATTTATACCAAGATAATCCTTTCTAAAAAAATAAGTTCTGTATTTTTCATTAAAATATTTTTCTTTTGTCAAAAGACTATCTGAACTTTCAGTTATGAGTATTGCATTATTCTCTCCTATAACCTCTTTTGTGAATATAAGCCCTATCTGGCCCAGATGCCCTCCCTTTGAAGATACGAATGCAATATTCATTTTATCCTTTCTTATTTTTTATTATATTAATCTTCCTAATTCTGCCTAACACTTTATCATATAACCTTACTGTCCATTTGAATGGGGAATTAAGCAGCCGAAGTCTCACTACTGCCAGCGTCATCCATGGTCCAGAATTCCAGAAATTGATTGTTGAATATTGTTTATTCGACCAAACAGTTGGGACCTCTCTTATTCTCCATCCTCTTTTCCTCATGATATAAATCAATTCAATGTCAAATGCAAGCTGTGTCATGCCTAAAGAATAAACGGAATCTTGAATTGCTCTTCGAGAAAATATTTTAGCTCCACATTGCGTATCTTTAAAGGGGAGCAATAGAAGCGTCCTAATAACAAGATTGTATAATCTTGAAGCAAGAATTCTGGGCAATGTATTTCTTGGTCTAACTACCGCGCCCTTGATATATCTGCTTGCAATAACACCATCATAACCATTTATGCTTCTAATAAGTTTATAATATTCATCAGGCAGAGTGGCCATATCAGCATCTACAAACCCGATGATGTCGTTATCCCTCTTTAGAGCATCCTTAAATCCCTCTATTACAGCAAATCCCTTTCCCCCCTTTAGAAGATTCAGATAAAAGATATTCTTATTTTTCTTTTGGAAAGATTGGACAATGCTCTCAGTCTTATCCCTTGTATTATTGATTACAACCAAAATTTCATAGTCTAAGATGTCCGCCCTCTTTAATTCTTTAAAATATCTAGAATAGTATTCAAGAGCAGCGCCTATCCTTCTTTCCTCGTTATGCGCAGGGATTACTATGGATGCCTTCAACATGGTTTGGCAATAAAAATATAGATTTTAAACATATCTATTTACTTTGACAATAATACAGAGCCAATGAGAAGCAAGCCAGAAGCTATCATAAAAGCTATTGAAAATTGTATCATGTCAGCAGAAAAAATAAACAGTAATAATATCTCAATTATTATAAAAGGTAATAAGTAATGAAGTTTAGCGCTTTTATTTATAGACAGCCTATATAGCAATATCAGATTTGTAATAGATAAAAAACTGGTGGCTATCCCCAAATAAAACAGGATAGATGCTGATTGATCTAAGACTTTTCCAGAAAAAATATATATTATCAGCTTAGGAAAGAAGTAAAACACAATTAAAGCAACAACCACACACATCATTAATATCGAGAATGCGTTTATGAATAAATTCCTAGATTTATTTTTATTAGAGTTGTTTTCTGTTGATAGCGGGAACATCGCCCTGCTTATTGGCTGAGTTCCCCAGAAAATCACCTTAGATAAAATAGAAGCGACAGCATACGCTCCCGCCACTTCAGAACTAAATAATATTTTTGCAATTATTATATCTAGGCTATAAAAAACAATTACTAAGGAGGAAATTATCAATGTTGGCTTTGTATAATTGTAAATGCCAATAGTTTTTGCTTTCTTCTCTTTTTGCTTTAAAATATCCCTCAATGGAACAAAAGAAACAATAAAAGACGCTGTCACGCCCATGATAATCCCGCCTACTGCTCCATACACTCCCCACCCGATAAAGACAAAAGCGACAGCAAATATAATTTTTACAAGCGATTCTGATATTACGCTAATTCCCAGCGACTTAAAGCGCTTCTTTCCCTGCATAACGCCGCGCGTTACTGGCAGAACAAATGCAGAGAAGATTAGAATTCCAGTTAAAGCAAATAAAGGATAGCTTATTTTTAACAAACGTGAAAGAGGAATTGCTATAATAAGATATGCAGCAAAGAGATAAACAGCAATAAAAAACGACTTTTTTAATGATTTCTTTAAGATGTTTTTTAGCTTTCCCAGATTATTTTCAACAGAAGAATACTTGGTTACAACTGTTTGAACAGTTTCTGTAAAGATAGAGAGAACATAAGTTACCGAAAATAATGCTGCAAGTATACCATAATCAGAAACACTTAACATGCGGACCATGATTAGCTGGAAAATAAAATTCAGAAAATTATAAATTCCAAAACATATTAGAAGCACAATGCTTCCTATCCATAGGGTCTTGTTTATTCTCATTCCAGTCCGAATATCCCCTCTTTAAATATCAAGAAACCCAGAATAATTATAATTAACTGAAATAGCCATATCAATAGAACAACTTTTTTTTCAGTTGCTTTCACATTATATTTTTTCATTAGGAAAATTGCTAAGTGATTGAGGCTGTAAATTTTAGAATATTGTAAATTTATAGTTCCGTCTTGACTTGGTTTTCCGAAAGAGTGTTTTACTAACTTCCCCCTTGATTTTAAGCCAACTTCAATGATATAAGGGATAAAGAAAAAAACCGCAATTTTCTCAAAATTTCCTAAAATAGCCACAATTGCAATTAGGCCGCCTACCGCATAAGTGAGTGAATCACCGGGAAAGACTTTTGCTGGATAGAAATTATATAGCAGAAATCCAGCCAATGCCGCAGCCATGCATAAACAGACAACAGTCAGCCAAGATTGGCCTGTAAAGAATGCTACCACACTCAAGGCGAATAAAATAAGAATTCCATTTCCAGCCTCCATACCATTAAATCCGGCAAGAAAATTGAATGTTGTCGCGGCGCCCACAACACCAAGCGGAATAATGATTAAAGGGTAAATGATTCCGAGATCAACAATCCCTGCCAGAGGAATTGATACCTTTGATCTTCCTGCATTAATCACTACAAGAGGAATGGCTGAAAGAGCAACAAGAATTAACCTTGTTCGTTTTGAAAGTCCTCCTTTTTGCCATCCCAACAAATCGTCAAGCAAGCCTATTCCTGTCAGGAAAAGAATAGCTGTTAAAAGAGCCAATATTTCTATAAGCTTTGATTGGCTTCCAACATAAAAAGTTCTATACGCAATAAACAGCAGCACTCCTGTTACAAAAGCAGAGATAGTCACTATGCCTCCCGAGCCGGATACTTTAGAAGACTTTATCTTATTCATGTCTTGCCACATAAGCCCTATTTGTTTCGCTTTCTTTATCCAAATAGGCATAAAGACTAGGCTTATCAAAAAGCTTACAATAATAGGAACTATCAATAAATAGTCTGTCATGTTAGGCTGCCCAGAGAGATGTGGGATAATCAGTTGATAAATATTCCTTCTTTATAGCCATGCCATCAGGATAGCTAATTTTCCATATCTTTATTGGCCCCCGAACACCTCCATAATATACGAAATCACCCCCCGCAATATTTTGCTGCTTTAAGCCATTAACAACAACATCATCTTCAATATGGGCAATTTTATAAGCATCTGTTTCTTCGCCATAAAGGTAAAGTCGCGCAAAAAGACTATTTACAGTCCTTTTACTTAAGTACAATAAGGCGCCATTTTGCACTAAGCTAAACCCTTGCTCATTCTGCGCAAGCTGCGGCATTAAGAAAATTCCTGCTTCAATTCCAGTTCCGAAATCAATTAATTTTCCATTATGATAAGCATATCTTAAAGGCAGCGTATATTGATTTCCGTTATATACAAAAATTCCCTTGGGCTGCGATATATTTCCATCCTCTTCAATTTCAAGCAAGATTGCCCCCAAGGCCGCAAGATTTCTTGGTTTATCAATGCCAAGATCATTAAGTCCAGGCAATGAAACCTTGGTTCCATTATCGTTATATATAACATCTTCGTCTAAGGAAAATCCGCCCAGATATACAAAAGTAGTCTTATTCTTGCTCTCTGTTATTCGAGAGGGATCCAGCACGAAAATATTTATCCAGCTTCTTTTATCATAATTTTCATCACTTCCAATAGAGGAAAACGCCGTATACTTGCCTATATCAGAAGAATCAATTATAAAATAAGTTACGTTATGTGCGTAAAGCATTTCCAGGGCATTTTTCTCACTTTCACCGGTCAGAGCATGCCTTCCAACAAGATAATTCCAATAGCCTATTGCATTTCCCCCATCAACCATTGTGGCTCTTTCCCCCATGGTCTGCACCCAATAACCATAATCCCACCAATGGCTAAATGCCGCTTCTCCTGGCGTATTTTCTCTTACCCACCCCATAGCTTTTTGCCATTGCTGTGTATAAGATGAGGGAACATATCCTTGTGCTGTCGCAATGCTTGCCTGATACAGTATATATGCGGAAAATGCGCTAAGCGCAAGGATTATTATGAAAATAAATCCAGTCACCCTTCTCGTGCCAGACACTTTATCTCTTCTTTCATATTGCCTCCAAATACCAACAATGAGAAGGGCTATGAGGCTTGAAGCAGGAAGGACAAGCGTCATTATAAGACGAATCGCGCTTCTTGCAGATAGCAGGCATAAACCAAACAGCACTAAAAACATTATCAGCGCAAAGTCTAAGGATTTTAATCTCTCATCATTATTTTTATAATATTTATAATAATATCTGCCTGCGATAAGGACAAAGAATAAAGCCCCTCCCAGAAGAAGGGATATACTGACAAAGTTTTCTCCGTTAAGAATACTGCTGTTGCTATATCTGCTGAATATGAATGTGAATAGGAAAACTGCGTACCCTCCAGTGAGAAAAATTCTTTCTTTTCTTTCCATACGCCCAACCAATAGGTAAAATAAGTATATAGAGCCAATAATGAAAATCCAGAAGGTTAGAGGAAGACCTTTAATAACCGGGCCAAAACTGCTTACCCATTCTATAAAATATGGCTGTTTATTTTCTGCCACAGTAACATTTAATCTGTCAACAAGAGGACGGATAAAAGTATTTTTTAATGCCCCTGCCTTTCCCAATATAAATGAAGGTCCTAAAAATACAGAAGCTAGAATGACAGACACTATGCTGGCTATGATAAAAGAATTTATCGGTCTTGGAATCTTCGCTAGAATTCCCCTGTTAACATAACTGCCGATTTTAGTCTTGTAAATTATTAAATGTAAAGACATGGCGGCAAAAGTCATAAGCACCACAATCATGTTTATTGAGGTAAATAATCCATAAATGCTGAATCTTTCAGAGAAAATAATAAGAATAGCTGAAAAAGAAAGAAGCCATACACAATAGGAATAATACCTGCTTAAATCAGCTTGGCCAAGTATAAAAGCGATAAAAACAGCAGTTCCAATCGTGATTATAACATAAATAAATCCTCCCCAGACCAGTGCCATCACTGCCGTGCTTATGCCTGCTAAGAGAGAGTAAGTTAGTTTCTTTGGAAGAGTCCCGGTTTTCCAGGCTTTTACAAAGAAAGTGAGAGACAGAATTAAAAATAAGAATGCAGCAGATTCTTTTTCAGGGATGCCCGCTATTGTTCTTGGAAGCAATGAGGGCATTAAGCTGAATAACAAAGAGGCAATTAAAGCAGCAATGCTTGCCTTTTCCTTCCCTAAAATGTCTTGAAAGACAATTTTGTTAAAAAAGTAAAAAGCAACAACTGTTAATCCAAACATAAAAACAGGGAATAGAACTGCCGAGTGCTCCACAGACGTGCTGCCAAACAAAATTGCTATTTTATGAAACCAAGCAATCATATATGATAATAGGACAAGTTCTGTGTTAGTGTTAAATCCTAGGGGAACATAGCGCATCATATCCATGCTATATAGTGCGCCATGCTCAACAATATATTTTGCCCATCTTAAAAATAAGAAAGGGTCCAAGTCAGGCCCAAGCGTCCAACCTCCAGTTGTTACATCCCTTAACCCAGGCAAGTTTCTTGTTCTTATATAAAGAGCTATCCAAACAACCCAGGCAAGAATAGAATAAAAAGCAAGCTGTAATTTGTCATAATAAGCAAAAATAGCAGCTATAAAGGAAAATAAAGCCAATAAAAGCCAGTTTATAGGCGCAATTGGCATAATCTTCAAATAAGATAGCAAGGTAAATATTAAAGAAAAGGCAGCCAAAATTGAGAAACTAAAAGTATAGTTATTCTTTCTAAAGAAACTCATTAATTTCTTTTTCCGCTCTTCAATAAGCTCCTGCTCATTCATTTCCTTCACTTCCTTCACGTACTAGCTCTTCAGCGCCTGCTATTTCTGTCAAAGAAGTTTTTTCCCCGCAATAAGGGCATTTCTCTTTTCTATCATCAGATTCAAAATGATAGTCGCACTTTTTACATACAAACCTCATCTTCTAATGACAAGTTATAGTTATATAAATCTTTCAATTATACCTTGATATTTAAAATCAAGCTATCAATCACAACAACTGGCTTTAACCTTTCACGCTTTCCGCTCTTTTCTTCTATCAAATCCACAAACCCAAACCTCTCTAATACCTTAATATCATCACTCACAGATTTAAAATTCCTGCCAGATAGCTTGGCAAGCTGGTAAATTGATACTGGCTTTTTCGTTTTTATAATATGCAAAAGCCGAGCCTTCTCGTTGGAAAGCAAGTTCCTTAATGCAGAAAGCCCTTCAAAATCATAATCATCGCCTTCTCCATATAATTTTTTAAAAATTGTAGCAAATGTTCCTCTCTCGCTCGTGATTGTTATCTCCCTAACCTTTGTTTTTCCAGCCATATTTATTCATTATTCTATATGCTATTTAATTATTTAGATATCTGTAAAATATCCTTTGTTTATATATGTTTATATTTAATATATATTATAATAATATCATATATGTAAAAATTGTTAAGTATTCATATCAGTATAATAGTTGTTACTTTATATAGTAGCACCGCAAGATTTATAAAGCAATCCCTTAACTACGAGGGTAAAACACTATTATATATCTTAAAACATAGAAAGCTTTTTAAAGCTCTTTAAACTAACCCTTCTAATCCGCAAAGCGGAGTATCTGTTACCTTATGATTGGTAACTTGACAGGCTATTAATTAAAAAATAGCTTCCTCTTTGAGGGGCCTCGCGGGGCTGTCAAAGATACAAAGCTGAAAGGAGGTTTAAAAAAATGTTTAACTTTAGAAAAATTGCATCAGTTGCTTCTTCAGCACTGATGTTTGGTTCTACAATCGGCCTAGCTCTAGCTGCAAATTATCCTGCCCCCTTTGTTCAAGGCGGACAGCATAACGTAGCTATTGTGGTTGGTGCGAATGCCGCAGTTACGGATTCCACTGCTGCAAATGCTTTAAGCACAGACTTAGGCGATGCATTCATCGCACAAGGCGGAAACACTCCTTCATCAGGAGCGCCAACAGGAGGAGATTTTGTCAAGCTTGAGAAATCATCTGACAAGTTCAATCTTGGAAACACAATGAGCGGTGTATTCGGTTCTACAGTCGATGATGAAGACTTAGAAGTCATGTTGGCAGATGGCACTTATTCAAATGATGAGAACACAGAATATGACTATGAGCAGAAAATGACTTTGTTTGCTCGTACTTTAACATATTTTGCTGACTCTGACTTTAAGGATAAGGAGCCAACTGTCGGATTTCAGATAGCTTCTTCAACAAACGTCCTGAACTATACTTTAGAGTTCACTGCAGATGCAGAATCAGACGTTTCAAGCGGAGACTTAGCTGATTTTGAAACAACAGACTTAGGAATTCTCGGCAGGAATTATTATATTCTTGACGCAGATAACGGAACAGATGCAAATTACTACGGTAAATTTACAATGCTTGACTCTGCAAGTACATCTACTGTAACAGAAGGTGAAACAATCACTGTTACTACTGCATCTAAATCTTATGAAGTTAGTATTGATTTCATAGGAACAAGCAGCGTAAGATTTAATATAAATGGACAATTAACTAATTCACTTGCAGAAGGCGAAACACAACGCCTTGCTGACGGAAGTTACATTGGTGTAAGGGACATATTGGTTCAAGATTATGCCGGAGGTATCAAGAAAGTAGAATTCAGTATTGGCTCTGGAAAACTTGAAATTGAAGCAGGCAACGATATTGAATTAAATGATGATTCTGTAGCCGGAGTAAAAGGATGGTTTTACAGATCAGCAGGTTCAGGAGGTAAGACAAAACTTGACAAAGTTGTTATAACTTGGGCAACAGATGATGAAGAATTTATTGCAAAAGGAGCTGATTTAACAATGCCAGGATTTGGCGCTGCTAAATTCTCCATGACAGGCTTTAACATGCCTATGGAGGAAGAAGTTGTTGTTGACTATGACGGAGATGACTCTATTGAACTCAAAGTTCCTATAAAAGACGGAACTGTAACATTCAATCTCTTGGGTGCTAACTTAACTGGAGAATTTAATGTTATTGGTAAAGACAGTGACGAGAGATTAGCTGTTCGCCCAGGTAGTAATCTTGTTTATTACGAGAAATACGCAGGAAACAGCTATCATGACTGGTTTGTAGTTACCTATAATACAAGCGATGATGCAGAATCATATCTCGTATCTGTAAATGTTGAAACTAAAAACAACAAAAACGTTTCCACATTTACGAACAAAGTAACTGGAGCAACAGTATGTGAAGATAAGGACTTAAACTCTGAATGTAATATTGGGGACGCATCGTTCACAATTGCAGGCATAGACAGAAATGGAACACAAGAATCAGTTAATCTTACAGCGGGCACAGGTACAAACTTCTACACCCTCTTTTCAAAAGAAGGTTTGAGAGTGTATTTGCCTTATAACGCTGCAAATGATAGCGTTCCAGGTTATGGCTATACCCTGCCAACTACTGATAAGGGAGCCATTATCATTAACGAATCAGCTGCTCAAGCAGGACCTCAAACAGGTCACGATCGTTTCTCTTATTGGCTGTTCTTTGATGAAGAAAACAAAGATGATGATAAGGGAGCAGGAAGCTCATTTAACGTCACTCTAAATGACGATGCTGATGGCGATGTTGAAGTGTCAGATGTTGACACAGGTCAGACAGACCATGATATTCTTGGATCAAGTGATGATACCACAAGCCGTGTTGTTTCAGACCTTGCTACTGAAGTAAAAAGAATAGTAGCAGCAGATAGGGGAAAGGCTGAGATTATTTACGCAGGAAAAGAGTCATATGCTGATGTCTATTTGACAGCAGCAGCCGCATCAACAGGCACAGGAGGCGGAGTGTTAGGCGATATTGTCGTTAACGATGACGAGATAGCAACTGTTTCAGGCAAGAACATGATTGTTCTTGGAGGAAGCTGTATAAACACAGCTGCCCGAAGACTTGTTGACAGTGCAG
>ERZ1292623.2500-Hain-H51-01um-R1-2500-length-16363-cov-17_pt1 | contig 16363 bp, 15 predicted proteins | sample MGYA00564398_ERZ1292623 | MGnify/ENA primary metagenome ERZ1292623 (study PRJEB36523, sample SAMEA6512633) | groundwater metagenome | collected 2019-01-07 | study: AquaDiva: Metagenomics assemblies of 32 groundwater samples | reverse complement strand
AGCACCACCGACGAGAGGATGCCGATGATAGCGATCACGACGAGGAGCTCGATGAGGGTGAAACCCTTCCGAGCGGAAGATGTTACAGGATGCATGCGACGAAGGTGATTGGTATGAGCGTAAGTATAACGTGCGCATGAGAGGTAAAACAAAGAGCCCCGAACGAGGCTCTTTGTTCATCCTATATACGTAGGACTAGTAGGTGGCGTCAGTATCGCAGTTCGCGTCTGAGACAATGGAAGGACCAGGGTTGGTGCTGCTTGCGAAGCCTGTGGAGTCGACGCAGTAGATTTCAGTCGTGGTCGTCTTGAGGGCGACCATGGCTGCCCAACGCTCTGAGTTCGCGTAGCAAGAGGTTGCAAGCGTTGCAGAGCTACCAGAAGCACTGAGAGCCGCATTCACGCTATCGCCGATGACGTTCGAGCCAGTTGCGGCGCAGACGCCCGTACCGCCAGTACCAGTCATGGTAGGGGCCGTAACGGTCGTTGAATAACGGTTATTGTTGCTGTCGTAGAAGATTTCCGCCTCAGCGCGAGCTGAAGAGAGGTTCGATTTGACCGCCGCGTCCGCACCCTTATTGCGCGCGGTGTTGAGCGATGCGAGCACCACCGACGAGAGGATGCCGATGATAGCGATCACGACGAGGAGCTCGATGAGGGTGAAACCTCGAAGATGTCCTTGTCGGATGCCTGAAGGTGCAAGATTCATAATTATGAAGTGATGGTTACGCGGTTACGAGTAAAAATATCCGCTTGCTTCTATTGTACGAGATGATATCTCGCTTGTTTTGATGCGTGTGGATAAGGGTCATCCTCAGCGGAACGAAACTGGCTATATCGAACCGGCGAGATTGTAGATAGGAACGAGCACCGACGCGAGCAGGACGCCCACACCAAGGCCAAGAAGCACGATCATCATCGGCTCGATGAGGTCGACGAGCGTGTCGACGGCGTTGCTCACCTCACGACGATAGAACTTTGCGAGCGTCGTGAGGATGTTGCCGAGCTCTCCCGTCTCCTCGCCCACCTTCACCATGGCGCTCATGATTCCTGGTATCTCCGGGTGGCGCGAGAGCGCGTCCGATATGGGTGCGCCGCCCTTCACCTGGTCACCCACGTCTTTAAGTACCGCTTCGTAGCGCGCGTTACCCACCACCGATGCGGTTATCTCCACCGACTCCACCACCGGCACGCCCGACATGAGCATTGTTGCGAAGTTGTCCGCGATGCGGGAGAGGTAGAGCTTCTCGTAGAGGTCACCGATGTATGGGACTTCGAGCTTCAGATCATCGAAGAAGAGACGGCCGGGCGGGGTCTGGCCCCAACGGTATGCGAAGACGCCGCCGACGACGAGCGCCACGAGGAAGAAGAACCCGTAATTCACGAGGAACATGGAAAGCCCGATGACTATCTGCGTGTAGAGCGGTACTTCCTGACCCGAGTCTATGAGTATCTGGCTCACCTTCGGGATGACCATGGTGAGCATGAGCGCCATCACCACGAAGAACACCGTTATCACGAACGCCGGATAGATGAGCGCGTTCTGCGCCTTGCTCGCGACTTCATAGGTGCGATCGAGATAGTCGGCGAGGTACCCGAACGTCTCGGAAAGCTTTCCGGACTCTTCGCCCGAGCGCACCATGTTCACATAGAAGGTGGTGAACACCTTTGGGTGGCGCGCCATCGCCTTGCTGATGGGGCTTCCTCCCTGCAGGTCGTCAGCCACCTGCGTGAGTATCTCAGAGAGGTGGCGGTTATCGACCTCGGCCGCGAGCAGGCGGAACACGCGGAGCGCGGAGACCTGCGCTTCGAACAAAGTCGCTATCTGCCGCGACAGTATGACGATGTCTTTGTTCGAAACGCTCTTAAGGAAGCTGAGCTCCACCTTGAGTGGCCCCTTCTTCCCCATCGGTTCTATCGAAGAGACGATGAGATTGCGGCGCTGGAGCGTCGACACCGCGACGTCCATGGACAAGGCCTCGATAGTCCCCTGACGCTCATGCCCATCGGTATCGAGTGCTCGGTATGAAAAAAGCATAGGTTAGAGGTATCGCTCGAAGGTCTTGGGGTCCATCGCGCGTTCGTACGCATGCTCGATGGTGACTTCTCCCTTGCGTACGAGCTCGGCGAGCGAGCGGTCCATGTCTATCATCCCCTCCTGGCTCGACGTCTGCACAACCGTCGATATCTCGTGGGTGCGGCCTTCGCGGATGAGGTTCGCAACCGCGCTGTTGTTGATGAGAAGTTCGTACGCCGGGACCTGACCACCCGATATGCGCGGCACGAGACGCTGCGAGAAGATGCCTGCGAGGGAACCCGCGAGCTGCACGCGCACCTGCGCCTGCTGGTTCGGCGGGAACATGTCGATAATGCGGTCAATGGTCTGCGCTGCGTTGTTCGTGTGCAAGGTCGACAGCACGAGGTGACCCGTCTCAGCCGCGGTGACGGCTGCGGAAATGGTCTCGTAGTTACGCATCTCTCCCACCATGATGACGTTCACGTCCTCGCGGAATGCCGAGTTGAGCGCGGCCGCGAAGTCAGGCGTATCGATATGCACCTCGCGCTGATGGATGAGCGACTTCTTCTGCTCGAAGAGGTACTCGACCGGATCCTCGATGGTGACGATATGCTCGGCACGCGTCTCGTTGATGCGGTCGATGATAGCGGCGAGCGTCGTCGACTTACCCTGCCCTACCGGCCCCACCACGAGGAAGAAGCCCTGCTGCTTCTGGCTGAATACTTCGAGCACCGAAGGGAGATTGAGATCCGTGAACGTACGTATCTCCTTCGGGATGAGACGCATCGCGATAACGACCGCGCCCTGCACCACATATCCATTCACGCGGAAACGATTGCCATCCGTATGCGCGAGCGAGAAGTCGACGGCCTGCTCGGCCTCGAACTTCGGCCACATGTTCTGCGGGGCCACCGATTTCAGCATTTCCTTCGTCTCATCAGGCGTAAGCACCGCTTCCTGCACGAGCGGCACGAGCGCGCCCGATACACGGATGATAGGAGGAGAGCCGACCGATATATGGAGGTCGGAGCCACCTTCGCGTACGACCGTATCAAGGAGCGTTTGTATACGATTCATCGAGGTCATGCAGGCTGAGTTTCTATTATCTTTATGGTTTCGGTGAACACTTCGGACGGAATGGCGGAAGCCTTGATGATGTATCCATCTGCCTTAAGCTCCTTCGCACGATTGAGATCGGCGTCCTGTCCCTGGTTCGAGAGGATGATGACCTTCATGCCAGGCGCAAGATTCTCCTTACGGATGACATCGAGTATGTCGAATCCGCTCATTCCCGGCATCACGACGTCGAGAAGGAGCGCGTTCGGTGCCGGCTGCTCACGGAGCGCAGCGAGGAGCTCCTCGCCCTTTGAGAATGCCGTCACTTCATGGCCCGCAGCCTTGAATTTGACGGCGTACATATCGAGCAGGAAACGATCATCATCTACGAGATAGAGGCGATAGGTGTTCATACGACTGGTTCAGGGAGGGTATCTTCAGGTTCGTCGACTGCGAAATACGTGCCGCCCAAGGTATTGACTTCCTCGAACGGTATCTCGCCAGCGAGTGCCTTCATGATAGCATCCTCGCGCATCGTATACATGCCTTTTGCACGCGCTGCCGCGAACACTTTCTCCTCCTGCGGCTGGGCGAGCACCACCTGCTCGAGCTCCTTATCCATCTCGAGGAATTCAAAGACAGCGAGGCGTCCGCGGGTGCCGTTCGGGCAGTCAGGCGTCGCCTGGGCATGGTAGATATTCTCGAATTTAGGGAGATTCACCTTCGCGTGCTCCGGCAGGTCCTCGAACTCCTTCTCGAGCAGCACGCGGATGGAGTCGGAGACCGGCACCGCCTGTCCGGCACCCGGACACAGCTTACGCACGAGGCGTTGGCCAACGGCGGCGATGAGGGTCGGTGCGATGAGGTACGGGTCGACGCCCATGTCGATGAGGCGCGGAATGACACCGGCGGCGGTGTTCGTGTGGATGGTCGAGAAGACGAGGTGACCGGTGAGCGCGGCCTGTATGGCGAGCTGCGCCGTTTCCTTGTCGCGGATCTCTCCCACCATGATGACGTCAGGGTCCTGACGCAGGATGGAACGGAGTCCCGACGCGAACGTGTAGCCTATTTCAGGACGGACCTGCGACTGCGCGACGCCCGGTATCTCATACTCGACCGGATCCTCCACCGACACCACGTTCGAGGCCTCCCTATCGAGAGCCGAAAGCATAGCGAACAGAGTCGTCGACTTACCCGAACCGGTCGGTCCCGCGACGAGGATGATGCCGTACGGCTTGCGGATGATGTCCTTCACGCGCGCGAGATCCGACGGGGAAAGACCGAGATCCTCAAGCGATGCGATGGATTTCGCGCGATCGAGGATACGCATCACCACCTTCTCTCCGTCAGGCGTCGGGAATGTCGAGACACGGAAGTCTATCCTTCTGCCCTCCACGGTCGCCGAGAAGCGTCCATCCTGCGGCTTACGCTTCTCATCGAGACGCATCTGCGAAAGTATCTTGATACGCGCGACGACCGCAGGGTGCACCTTCGTCGGGAGCTCGAGCGAGGTGTGGAGCTCGCCGTCCATACGGAAGCGTACACGGGTCTTCTCGTCGGTAGGCTCGATGTGGATATCGGACGCGCCGCCCTCCACCGCATACCGGAGGATGGTCGCCACGATCTTGGTGACCGGCGCGTCCGCTTTTATCGCCTGTTCCTCGACGATGCCTGTATCGTCCTCCTTATCCTGCTGCATATCTATCTCGAGCGTGCCCTCGTATTCAGTCAACGCCTCGCCCACTTCGCCCGTGAGATTCTCGTATTCCTTTATGACGCGGGCGAAATCAGTCTCGCTGATGAGCGAGAGCTTGTATGGCATGCCAACGCGCGACGATATGAACTGCAGCGCATCGAGCGCTTCGAGATTATCCGGATCGACGATACCGACCTCGAGCGCAGCGTCGGCAATTGCGAGCGGGACGAATCGGTAGTGGCGCGCGGATTCTTCCGGGATGAACTCGAGCGCCTCGTGCGCTATCTCCTGCGACGGAAGTATCTTGTACGGCATGTCGTACCGTTCGCTCTTCGCTTTCAGCATCTGCTCGACCGTGATGCCGCGCTTCTCGAGCAGCGTCTCGATGGAGGTCGCAGAACCCTTGGCTTCCGCAGTAATAGCAGCCGCGTCCTCCTGTTTAAGGAGTCCGGTGTCTACGAGAAGCGAGAGCGTATTCATATATTAAGCCTGCGAACGATGCATGCGTCCATGATAGCGCACGAACGCGTTGCATTCGTGCATAAGATTGTAGCGGCTGTGGTTAGCGACCGAGCGGCGCGAACGGATCGTTGCGTCCTGGCACCTCAGGCGTGATGGCGGTATGGATATCGATGAGCGCGAGGAAACGCGGGTCGCTGAAGATGCTCGTATCGAAGACGATGGAGTCGAGCTCGCCTGCGAGCGTCACGAAGTTCGCTTCGCTTGCGGTAGCAGCGCCTCCGGTTACCGACACGGTGCTGTCGGACTCATCGTTCTTCATGAGCGTGTACCCAACCGCAAGCGCGATGATAACAGCGAGCGCGACCAGGACTGCTACGGTTCGCGAGATATGGAAAGAGTTCGGGTTCATATGATAGTTAGCGGAGCCAGTAGAGGCGGAACGTCATGTTGTAGGTATAGACCCCCGTCTCGGTGGTCTGCACATCGAGCGCGATGAGATCGAGCGGACGCAGGCTCACCTCGACATTATCGAGGAAGGTACGGAAGGCGGCGTAGGTGCCCTTGCCGCTCATCGTGAGCTCGATGGAATCGACCGGATGATCGCTCGGCGTTATGACCCCGTCCGCCGCATCGTTAGCAGCATCAACGGCAACCTCGGTCGTGTCGAAATTGCCAAGCTGGATTCCCGAGCGCGTCGCGAGCGCGTCGAGGTCGAGGATGAGCTGCACGTTATCGACGCCGTCTGGAAGGAACGCTTCGAGGCGCGCGAGCGACTCCGGAGGTATGTTGCTACGCTCCTGGGAGAGCTGTGCTTCCTTCTGCCTGAAACGATCGGCGGCTGCGAGCGCACTGTCGTAGTCCTGTATCTGCTGCTTCGCTACCGCTATGGGGCCCGTAAGCGTCGGATTGATATACCCGAAGAAGAGGCCGATTGCGAGGAGGATGCCGATGACGGGGATGAGACGTGACATAGAGTTATGGTTGCGTAGGCAGGGCTTCGGCCGGAGGCGCGACTGGCGCTACCGGGCCTCTCCATATAAGTACTGATGGGTCGATCTCAGCGGATAGCGTGAAATCGATCAACCCCTTCTCCTGGGTCGTGATTCCCGAGAAGATAGCCCGCTTTATGCGCTTCTCGGCCGCGAATGCGGACGATTGCGCAGCGAGCGCATTGAAATTACGGGCGCTTCCGGTCATCTCCAAGGTTGCGGTCCTATCCTCCTTCACCGCAACCTTGAGCGAATCGAACATTACGCTCTGGAGCGTAAGCGTTTCGAGCACATCGAAGTACTGCGAGAGCGCGACATGCTGGTCGAGGAGCATGCCGGTTGAAGAGAATCGGTTACGGAGCCGGAGGAATTCCTCGACCGTCGCACGACTGATGCTCGCTTCCGCATCACGCAGCTCTTCCGCCTTAGCATCACGTGAGGACTCGAGGAATTTCAGGTAGCCGAATATGCCGGCTGAAGCCAGGAGCGCGAGCCCCGCGACTATCATCGCGACGACCATGAACACGTTCACGCCGGAACGAGCACGGCGCGTGGTCGCGACGGGCTGCTTCGGCACGAACGAGGTAGGTACGGTAGGAGGTAGTGCCACGATGTTCAGTATACGCGGTCAAATAATGGAATGTATGCCTTTATACACACCGTTACTCGAGCTCCTCGAGCTTGCGCAGCGCAAGCCCGACGGCAACGGCGAACTCCGGCCCTATTTCTTTCAGGACCGGCTGCATGAATGCGGGCGTCTGCGTCTTGCTGAACGGATCCGCCACCTGCACATCGAGAGAGAAGAATGATTTCGCGTACGCGCCAAGCTCTTTCGTCACCCCGCCTCCGCCCGTGAGAATGAGCGTGGAGATGGATTTGCTCTCCCCAGCCTCGTACTGCATCATGGCGCGCTTCGCTTCCTCGAAGATGCGGGAGAACACGAGCTCGATGGTACTGCGGTCGTACGACGAGGCGCCCGCAGCACGGAAGCCATGTTCCTTCTTGAGGATCTCTGCCTTCTGTATGGTCATGCTGTGCGCAGCCGCGATGGTACGCGTCACGTCCTGGCCGCCCTTAGGTATGTTGTGCGAGAGCGCGACCACGCCGTGCTCGACGACGTAGACCTTTGTCGCGGATGCACCGATATCGAGCACGAGCACCGGCTTCACCGGCTCGTCAACGACAGAGCGTATGGTGCTGAATATCTCTATCTCATAGAACGTCGCCTGGAGCTCGGCGCCCGTTACGACCTGTTCGAGCAGCTTGAGCTCATCGTTGTGCACCGCGACCAATAGCACGTCGACTTTCTGGGGCGCTTCCTTCAGCGCATCCTTGCCGCCCTCGGGTATAGGCTGCGGGAGGATGAACCAGTCGAGCTGCACCTCGGAGACGGGTACCGGAATGTACTTCCTCGCCTCGAGCTCGATGATGGTCTTCTGCTCGTCCGGATTCTCCCTATACGGGAGGGTCACGAGCGTAAGCAGGGAGCGGGAGAATGGGATAGAGACGCCCGCCTCGTTCGTCGTGACATTCGCCTCACGAAGGAGGTCCTTGAGGGATTCCGTTATCTTCGCGGCAGGAAGATTCGTCGCGGTGCCCACTTCGCCGCCCGAATACGGGCCGAGCGCGAGCTCGCCATACGTTTCAAGCACGGCAGTCCCTCCTTCGCGGCGAAGCTGGACCACTTTTAGCGATGAAGAGCCGACGTCGATGCCGATAACGCTCTTGCTCTTCTTCGTGCTTGCGAACAGCTTCGAAAGAAAGCTCATGGGGCGATTGTATCATGCAGGTATGCGCATACTGTCGCGATTGCTCGACCTTCTCTTCCCTCCGCGCCCGACAGCAAGGCTTGCGCGCGATGCCGCTTCTGCTTCCGTCGCCCCGCTCGTATCGCCCGAGGCGCGTTCCATAGCAGGACATGAGGGCGCCGCGCTGCTGCCTTACCACCATCCGCTCGTGCAGGCTCTCGTCATCGAGGCGAAGTACCATGGAAACCGACACGCGCAGTCGCTACTCGGCACTGCTCTTGGCGACTACCTCGCTGAGTTCCTGCGAGACATGCACGCATTCTCCGAGCGGCGCATCGTGCTCGTGCCGATACCGCTTGGAGCAGCGAGGTTACGCGAGCGCGGGTATAATCAGACGGAATGCATATGCAGGGCCGCAATCGGAAATGGAATCGAAATGAACACTGGAATCCTTGTGCGTACCAGGGAGACCGTACCTCAAACAACACTGTCCAAATCAGAGAGATTGAAGAATATGACTGGCGCATTCGCCATCCGAGGCTCTATCGACCCATCCGCTACCTACATAGTGTTCGATGACGTCGTTACCACGGGTACGACCCTCGCGAGCGCTATTTCCGCACTGACACAAGCCGGGGCCTCCCGTGTTTCCGCACTTTCATTAGCGCATTAGATTAAATTCATCTTTTCATGAACTTGGTTGTTTAGGATAGTGAGGTGATTACATTCCCTAACAAATCCCATCGTTTGGAATTCACCATCCCGCAACCTTCTGAAGAGCTCGCGGAATTCTGCGGCATCATGCTCGGTGATGGCGGTATCGCAGCCTATCAAGCAACGGTCACGCTTCATGCGGACGAAGAGCGAGAATACGGGTTATTCGTAGCGAATCTGATTGAACATCTCTTCCGGGTGCGTCCTGGGCTTTATTCAAGGAAGGACTCTCGAGCCATTAGCCTCGTTCTTTCGCGTGTCGGGATAACGGACTTCCTAACCACGATATGCGGGCTAAAGCGGGGGAATAAAGTAGCTCAAAAGACTGATATTCCGGCATGGATCAAGGCGAAGGAGACATACCGAATCGCATGCATGCGCGGTCTTTTCGATACCGACAGCTCGGTGTTCCCGCATCGGTACACATCTAGGGGAAATACATATCAATACAAGAAGCTTTCATTCACGAGCACATCTGAGCCCCTTCTTCTCTCCGTGTGGACGATTCTTCAGGACTCAGGAATAAAATCGCGGATTGGTAGCCGCTTCGATGTACGCGTAGATAGTGCTAAGGATGTCGCCCGCTACTTCCAAGTGTTCGGCTCGAACAATCCAAAGCATTTGAAAAGGTACCAAAGTGAAGTAGGATAGCCGGAAAGGATGGGTGTCTGAGTGGCCGAAAGAGATGGATTGCTAATCCATTATACGGGTTAAACCGTATCGAGGGTTCGAATCCCTCCCCATCCGCAACGTTTTTACCCGAGTAGAGCGTTATCACAAACACCATGAAAAGCTGGGTTAGGAGAACTATATTCATACTCATAGGGCTCTTCGCCCTCATCGGACTCGCTTTCACCGCGGTGTTCATCGCCATGCAGTTCGATCTATTGAATGTGCGCGGATCGATACTCGAACGGAACCACTTCTTCGCGAACGTAGCGAGCGCACCGATCATTCCCGCAGCCCTAGCCCAGCCCTGCGTCGATGCCGCCAAGAAGAAGTGCGACTGGAACGAGACGCCGGAGTGGGCGGTCGTCGCTGGAGGCCTGGAAAAGGATGCTTTCATCATCGAACGCGTCGCGAAGGAGACCGATGTAGATGCGCGCCTCATCGCAGCCGCGGTCATTCCTGAACAGTTCCGGTTCTTCACCTCCGAACGCGAGGTGTTCAAGCGGTACTTCGAACCGCTCAAGATACTCGGTTCCCTCTCCCAGTTCTCGCTCGGCGTTTCCGGCATCAAGCAGGAGACGGCGAAGGAGATAGAGCGCCATGCTCTTGACGCTGCTTCCCCGTTCTACCCAGGACCCGAATACGCGAAGCTCATCGAATACCCAGAAGGCGCTAACACCGACGCTGAGCTCTACAGGCGGCTGACCGACGCGAAGGACCACTACTACTCCTATCTCTACACCGCGCTCTATATAAAGGAAGTCGAAGCGCAGTGGGAACGTGCCGGGTTCGGAAGTGAACTCACCCCCGATATCGCTATCACCCTCTTCAACATCGGGTTCGAACGCTCCAACCCCAATCCGATGCCAGTCGCCGCGGGCGCGTCCATACAGGTAGGTGGACGAGCGTACCCATTCGGCGTACTTGGCGGCGAGTTCTATCGCTCCGAAGTGCTGCTCGATATCTTCCCGCGATAGCTTCATAGAGCGCTCATGCATGAGCGCATAGGATGCAGGAATGAAGAAAACGAGCCGAATAAGCATCGAAGGACGCCTATCCCGCACTCCCTCTCGTACCGATCTAATCGCCCGTTTCGAGCGATTGCTTGGCATACAGCTTCCACGCCTCGGCGCTCCTACCCCTCGCCCTACGTGGATACACTTCCCACCCCTCGTTACATAACGACGAGCATGGAGTGGGTGTAGAATCGACTGTACGATTATCCTTCACATAGTCCGTATGCATACGAGAATCCTGTGGGCGCCTCCTACCATCGTCTTCCGGGATATCTCCGCCGCGCTTGCGGGGCTGCAGTATCTGAAGCCTCGGGCTGCGCTATAGCATGTATATGGAGCCCATACGAACACGTTCGGCGGGGGGTATCGTCATCGGCGATGGCGGAACCATTGCGCTCGTGCAGAGCCGTAGCAGCGGGTTCTGGACCTTCCCGAAAGGCCACGTGGACGAAGGTGAGACGGATGAGCAGGCCGCACGACGCGAGATACAAGAGGAGGCCGGATTAACGGATCTAGAATATATCGACGACCTCGGCGAGTTCGAGCGTCCGCACATCCTCCCTGATGGTTCGGACGATTCGAAGGAGATAAAAATAATCAAGATGTTCCTCTTCGCTGCAGTGCCGCATTCCGTGCTCGCACCCTCGATGGAGATGAAGGATGCCAAGTGGGTACCGTTCCGTGAACTCGCAGACCACATCGTCTATCTCAAGGATAGAGCGTGGCTCGCAACAGTCGCGCCACGTATACGCGAAGCAATACAACGCGACTAAGAGAGGCTCAAGAAAAGGAAGAGTGCGATGGGTGCGACCCACACTGCCCAATCAGCGATGCTTTTGCGCCAGAGCTGACCATAGTATTTAGGATGGAGGTAAAACTCCTGGAACGAGATGAAGAGTACCGCGAGCGCGAGCAGCAAGTAGAGCGCCGTCTCGCTGCCGAAGATATCCTTGGCCACGAGCGTCGTGAAAATGATAAGGAGAAGTGCCCCCGCAAGATGGCAGGCCTGCCTATACGCGAGCACCTTATACCCGAAATGGCCGGGACCGAGTTTGCGGCGCGCCCGGGCGAGCGCTAGGTCGTACGAGCGCTTGCCTCGCACCCACTCTCCTTTTATCTCGTTCCGGAACGGATAGAACCTGTCCGGGAGCGTAATGAGGAATGGATAGACCCCACCCCGTTGACTCTTCTTGGCTCGAGCTTTTTTCACGCACTAAGTATAGCGCTACTTCCGTACAGCTCCCGCGACAGCCTTCACTACCCGCTTATCGAGGATATCGGGGATTATTTTTGAGACGGTGGGCTTCGATACGAGCGCCGCAAGTACCTTAGCCGCCCGAAGCTTCGAAGCGTCCGTAATGCGTGTTACCCCCTTATCAAGCGCTCCCCGGAATATGCCCGGGAACACGAGCGCGTTGTTTATCTGGTTCGGGAAATCCGAGCGTCCAGTCGCGATAACCATAGCCCCGCCCTTCTTCGCCTCTTCAGGCAGAATCTCTGGCACCGGGTTCGAGAGCGCGAACACGATAGCCTTCTCGTTCATGAGCTTCACGTCCTCGGCCTTGAGGAGATTGGGGCCTGACACACCGATGAATACGTCGGACTCGACGAGCGCTTTGCGGAGGTCGCCCTCCTCGCCTGCATTGACGAGCCCTTCGTCGATAAGCGCCTGCTTGGTCGGATTCAAATCCTTCCTTCCTTTCCCTATGATGCCGCGACTATCGACCGCAAGGATATTCACCTTGGGCTGATACAGCTTGAGGAGCCGGATGATGGCGACGCCTGCCGCCCCGACCCCGCTTATCGTTATCCGTGTGCCGTTCCACTTCTTCCCGACCACCTGCATCGCGTTGATGAGACCGGCGAGCACGACGATAGCGGTACCATGCTGGTCGTCATGCATGACGGGGATATCGAGTGCTTCGATGAGACGCTTCTCGATGTCGAAGCATTCCGGCGCCTTGAAGTCCTCGAGGTTGATGCCGCCCCACCCGGGCGCTATCGCCGTGATAGTTCGCACTATCTCATCGGGATTCTGTGTATCGAGCACGATGGGCCACGCGTCGATGCCTGCAAGCTCCCGGAAGATGAGCGCCTTCCCCTCCATGACCGGGAGTGCGCCGTACGGACCGATGTTGCCGAGACCGAGCACCGCCGACCCATCCGATATGACCGCGACGGAGTTCTTCTTTACCGACATGAGTCGAGCGTCCTTCGGATACCTTGCGAGATGAAGCGATGCAGCACCTACGCCCGGGGTGTAGTAGAGGGCGAAGTCCTCTTTCGTCTTCATCTTCACGCGACTCTTCGTCTCGATACGGGCTCCGGTCTTCTTGAACGCGTCCACTATCTGTTTCGGTGTCTTAGCCATGAGTAGGAGTTAGAGGCTCAGTATATAAAGAAAGCGGCCCCGCACCACTGTGGATGCGGGACCGTTGCTTTCTAAGGTTTATTTACACACTGCGAGAAGCGCTTTCGCGGTCATAGGACCCACGATGCCGTACCCTGCGCTACCTGCGGCGGCTATCTTATTCTTCACCTGGAAGGCCTTCACCGCCTTGTCCGTTGCTGGCCCGAAGTACCCGGTCACCTTTCCTTCCGGATAAATGGTCTTGTCCTGCGCCAGTATCTTCTGGAGACGCGTCACTTGTCCCTTCGTTTTCGCGTCAGTGCTCTCGAGCTCGAGCGAACCCGTGAATGCTGCGCAAGAGCTAGAGACAGTGGTGGGCGCAGGTACGAGCGTAACCGGGTCCGTTGTAGCAATAACCGGCACCAGGCTATACCGCGCGTTAAGTATATTGCGCGTCGTCGCATCGAGCGTGCCGCTCTCCTTGATGCCTCTCGCTTTCTGATATGCCCTAAGCGCGTCCGTTACGCACTCTCCCATCCGTCCGTCGAGTGGGCAGTTTATGAGCGTAGAGGGCGCAGCTGGATAGTATCCCTCCGCCTTGAGTGCGTGCTGGAGCGCGTAGATAGCGATGCTTGAAACGGGTTCAGGCGTAACGGCAGCACTGGTCGGCGATTGTTCTGGGTTTGCGAGCGCATAGGGTTGCGGTTCCAGAGCCGCGACTACATCGCTCCTCCACGTATGCGGGAGCGCTTTCGTCTCATATGTGCCCGACGCATTGCCTCCGAAGAAGTCGTGTACGCCGCGCGCGGTCTGGAGCGCATAATCGGTAAAGACGGTGGTGCGGATGTTCTCGTCGATGAACTTCGGTTCGTATATATAGCCGTATTCGATGAGGATGCTCGCAACGGCCGACGTACTGTTCGCACCCAGCGCGATGAGCTCCTGATCCTCGACAACGCCCTTATCCTCGATAGGAAGCGTGGACTTCGCCGTGAGCTTCGTTACCTTGTCGAATACATCCTCGGCGATGTCCTTGGATACATCCCCGTTCCCGAACTGGCTATCTGGCACGTATATGGCGAGGCCGGAGTACTTTCCTACGCCGCTAGCGGTGCGGTCGCCCGCATCATTGAGATGCACATGGATCATGAGGTCGACATCGTTCTCGTTCGACCACTTCGTGATTCCGTACAGACGATATGCAACGTCGCCCGGTGCGACATTGTGCCCTGCCTGCTCTTCGTTCTTCTCCACCTTCCCGCGCTTAAGCAGCTTCTTCATCTCCTTCTTATGCGTTTCGACGAATTTCTTTATCGTCTTCATGTTCCGCTTGAAGTACGGGGCGAGGTCGTCGTTCCAACCGGTCATGTCGCGCGCAACGAGCACCTCGAGGTTCGGGTCTGCGCGGAGTTCAGTGGCGAGCTTCTCCGAAAGCATGAGGACGAGTTCGCGTTCGTAGTATCCAGCGTACTGCGCGCCGCCATAGGTGGGTTCGTGGCCCGGAACGATAAGGATGCGCACCCTGTCGCCTCCCGCCGCCGCTTCCTGATACGCGGCCTTCAGTTCAGCTGATGTGGGTGCCTCGCTCGATGCGAGCTTCGTCTTGGTCGCTGCTTGTATGAATGCGGTCGGGAATGCGAACAGGAACGAAACGATGAGCGCGACCGCGATGACGATGGACCAGTGACGTGAGTAGCGGAACATATATAAGAGACTATACCTCAGTAGACGATGAGGAATGCGTGTTCTTTCATGAAGGCGCGCGGACATCGAAAATCGTATACTTCTCGTATGCAACCGGAGGACCCTATCGAGAAGCATTTCACGCGCTTGAAGCCCGACCAGAAGAAAGCGCTCGCGAAGCTCGGTCTTGCGACCGTGCGTGACCTCCTCTACCACTTCCCCGCACGCTACGAGGCAGCAGGGCCCACCGGCACCATCATAGGAGCTACTCCGGGCACTGACGTCACCCTCTATGGGACGGTCAGGAAACCAGAGACCCGCAAAGCATGGAAGAGCCGCCGGCCGATAGCGGAAGCATGGCTTGAGGACGCGTCGGGACGCATCAAGATGATGTGGTTCAACCAGCCCTATATCGCGAAGACGCTTCAGGATGGCATGGTCATCCGAGCGACCGGGAAGATCGCAGGCGACGGCGCGAAGCGATACCTCGCGAACCCGGAGATAGACAGGACGCCCATTACGAGCGAGGACGTGCATGACACGCTCTTCACCGAAGCGAGCGTCGAAGGCGAGAACACGCTCTACGCCATATACCCCGAATCGAAAGGTGTCTCATCGCTCTGGTTCCTGCACGCGCAGAAGCGGTTGTTCGAGGGAAGGCTCCACGAGACGATACCGGACCCTATCCCCGCTGACATACTCGAGCGATACAACCTTCCCTCCCTTTCCACCGCGCTCGTATGGATGCACGCACCCCGCAAGCTACCGGACGCGCAAGCTGCAAGGAAGCGCTTCGCGTTCGAGGAAGTGTTCGCGATACAGCTCGGCATGCAGCGCGAGCGCAGTTCAGCCGTACAGGAGAAGGCGCTTTCGGTCGAGACCGACCGCACGACACTCAACGAGTTCATCGCATCGTTCCCCTTCCCGCCGACCGCAGCGCAGACGCGCTCGATAGAGAGCGTCGCGCTCGACTTCGAGCAATCGCATCCGATGCGTCGCTTGCTCGAGGGTGACGTGGGTAGCGGGAAGACCGCGGTCGCAGCGGCGACCGCATATATGGTGGCGACGTCGAGGCCACCCGGACGCAAGAGCGGCACGCTCCAGGTCGCCTATATGTGCCCGACCGAGATACTCGCGAAGCAGCACTTCTCCACCTTCGTCTCGTACTTCAAGGACCATCCTATCCCTATCGGCCTCATCACCGGAAGCGAGTGCCGCAAGTTCCCGAGCAAGGTACACAAAGAAGAGTCGACGAAGATATCCCGCGCGCAGTTCAGCAAATGGGTCAAGAACGGTGAGATTCCCATCGTTATCGGTACGCACGCGCTCGTCTACAAGTCCCTTGAGTTCCAGAATCTCGCATACGCCATCATCGACGAGCAGCATCGCTTCGGTAAGGCGCACCGGCAGAAGCTCGTGAAGAAGGATGGTATCTCGCCGCACCTTCTCTCTATGACCGCGACCCCTATCCCTCGCACGCTCGCACTCACCATATATGGCGATCTGGATATATCGCTCCTCGACGAGATGCCTGCGGGGAGGAAGCCGGTCATAACGGAGATACTCGATATAAAAACACGCGAGAAGGCGTATGAGCGCGTACGAAGCGAGCTAGCGGAGGGTCGCCAAGCATATGTCATCTGTCCCCGCATCGATGAGCCTGATCCAACGAAGGAGCTCGCTATGCAAGCCAAGTCCGTTAAGGCGGAAGCCGAGCGATTGAAAAACGAAGTCTTCCCTGGCGTTTCCATAGATATCCTCCACAGCAAGATGACGCCTATAGAGAAAGAGAAAGCGATGGAGCGCTTCGAGAAGAACGAGGTGCAGATATTGGTCGCGACGTCCGTCGTCGAAGTCGGCGTGAATGTGCCGAACGCGACCGTCATCCTCATCGAGGGCGCGGAACGTTTCGGTCTCGCCCAGCTCCATCAGCTCCGCGGTCGCGTCATACGCTCGACGCACCA
>ERZ1292623.1324-Hain-H51-01um-R1-1324-length-24068-cov-5_pt1 | contig 16368 bp, 36 predicted proteins | sample MGYA00564398_ERZ1292623 | MGnify/ENA primary metagenome ERZ1292623 (study PRJEB36523, sample SAMEA6512633) | groundwater metagenome | collected 2019-01-07 | study: AquaDiva: Metagenomics assemblies of 32 groundwater samples | reverse complement strand
TCTCCAGCCGTGGACGCTGGCGCCCTGTATCCAGCCGTGGACGCTGGCGCCTGGTCTCCAGCCGTGGACGCTGGCGCCTGGTTTCCCACCGTGGACGCCTCGCCTTGCGCAGATTGCACCGTCCAAAGACGTTGCCCAGCTGCTACGAACGCTAGAGCGCTAAACCACGAACCAGAGTATCGTAATACGCCAGTACGCCATTTACATTTTCCGCCACCATCCACCGTGACTTCTCTGATATCTTCCGGAGCTACTGCATAGACTTGCCACGTGGCGGTGAAATCAGGCTCTTTGCCAGATCCAATGAACAAGCCCCACGCCCAACCATGGAGCCCGCCGCCGCACTCATTCTCTGGCGTCGCTCCCCAATCCGGCGCGGTTGCCACTTCCCCAACAACGAGGGGATAGCGGAATCCGTTATAGCTGAAACCATTTGCCGTGCAGAAGCGGACGATTAATACCTTGCCATCGTCTCCTGTCCACTGGTGCACCGGCACCACATTTGTCTTCTCGCCCATGGCTATCCCCCATCCCCTACTTCATTGCTTTGGCTTCGATTGATAGGTAAGCTCAGACGACATCGCATATCTCGTCGATGTCTCGATCCACCTGTGCATCGTAGGCAGCTTCGGTATCGCACTCGGCCGCCGCTAAAATCGCCTCAGATGCCTTCTCTGCTTCCTCGTTCGTGAGCACTATTCCGAGCGGTGTCACCACTGAGATATCCTCGGCATAGCCTCCATCTGGAGGATTCCATCCCGGCCATCCTCCGCTAGCCTGCACAGGCGTTCCGCGCACCGTCACCGCAATCTCCTCATCGTTGCGGTTGAGATAGATCGTTGTGGTGGTCATGCTCTATCTGCTTCCATGATCTTGCGCATGTAGGCTAGGAGTTTCTCTCCGGTCGCCACTGACATCCTGATGTAGCCTTCTCCAGGATGCGCAACGACACCATAGGTGTCGAGAGCAGCGCAGAGGGCTTCGGCGGCCTGACACATCTCCCGCGCTGACTTAATGGCTGATTCTCCAGTGCGTGCCACCTTTAGGCTCACCTCATCTGCCATATCTTCCCTCCAGTGACACCACTATACCACTATCGCCTCGCCTTGTCAAGTCGCCAAGTAAGCGGGCGCGGAAATCCGCGCTTGCTGGGCAAGTCCTATCGCAACCACCGCACCGCAAAAGCCGAGGAGGCCGACGACAAAGATGCTATTGTCCCTATCTCCTTCGCAATGGCGGCAACGTCAATGAAAATCTCGCTCCATTGCCACTTCCCCAAGGTCTGTCCTTGATGGCAATCCCGGCACAAAGTGCAGATGTTGACCAGAGCGTTCCTCGGCTCTCGCTGGTTGTAGCGCGACCGTCCACGCCCAAGACCTATCACGTGCGCCGCGTCCAATTGCCGATCGCTTCCGCACCTTCGGCACATCCAATGGTCACGGTCGAATGCTTCTTCACGTCTCGACTTCCACCACGCCACGCCATCCTTACCTGGATCCAATCGATACGGCTTCGCCTTGAGCTTGGTGTAGCGCTTCAGCTGGCTACGCTTCATTCGTGGACGGTTCCTTCGCGCCTATAGCGAAAGTACCACTCCTGATGGATGTATCGGTTCCCGCTGACTTTTTCAGCCACCTCAAGCCAGAATCCGTCCATTGCTGCGGTGAAGCGTAGCACACGCCCCTCGGCAATGTATGAGCATCCATCCCCGCCGCCGTCAGACATTACTGTTGCTCTACCTGCTTTGTCCACATCGAGAGCAACTCCAATTATCAGCTTCTGGCTATGAACTGCGCCGCCTTTCTTTGATAGCAGTCGCGCGAAGTCCAATGGCCCTATCTTCACGCTCGGCATATTGGCCCCTCATGCTTCGCACCGAACACGCGCAGAATGGCCACATATGCTGTTGTCCAAGGTAGATGCGGATGCCAAGCCATGCCGCACTTCGTACACCTGAATCCGATCCCGCTCTTCGTTACTTCGACTGCGATGCGTTCCACTAGAGCGACCATCATGACTCGATTCCTAGCGCGGCCCTGATGCTGTCAGCTAGCTCCGACGTGTTCCCTTCAAGTAGAGTTTCCACAATCAACATGCCCTCCATGGTGGCTACGGCCACTTCACTCGCGTTGCCTCCGCTGGCTGCATTACTCAGCCATTGCCTTCTTTGCAACCAGGGAACGAACGGCTCCGGCACCGCCGGGCGTAGCCATTCTGCTAGCTTGCTAATCTTCCGCATTAGCTCTCCTTGCCTCGAAGTCAGCCTGAAGTTTACGAAGATGGCTATTATGGGAGATTCGCTCTAACCGTTCTCTCTTCTCCATTTGCTCAACCGACTCCGATTTCTTGGCGTGCGCTATAATCGTCGCATGCCTGAACAACTCTACAGGAGTCTTCGCAACGTGATACTCATATTTCATCGCTGCGCTAGCATTGGGTGTAGACTCGTGTTCATGTCGAGCGCCACATTCTAAGCACCATGAAACCGGTGCGGTTCTATTGCTGTGTGTGCGCATGCTCGGTCTGTCGAGCAACGCCGCTAGCGCTGCGTCGATCCTTGGATCGGCGACTGGCGGATGCCCATAGCGTTGCGTGTACAGGCGCCATGCTATGAGTTTCGCTATGCTCCTCGTCTTCTTCATCAGCCAAGCCGCTTCAAATCGCGCAATAGCATTGCGCGCGTGTACGCTTCGCAGACTCGCTTCGCCTCGGCCAGTGTCTTGTGTTGCACAACATTGCCCATTCCTATGTTCCTACCACTTCGACTTATGTACATGCCGTCATCAGCCCTGATGATGCAAGCAGCAAATCGCGCCCCATTGGATTCTGGCTCGTATTCAGCCACCTCTAGCTTCATCATACTATCTAATTTCGCTACCCATAATCCTCCGCCATCGCCCCTCTTGAGTTTGCTCCACCTCACCACATCTTCCCCCTGCTCCGGTGCAATGCCACCCGCACCATGGTTACGCACCCTATCGGATCCTTCCTCAACTCATCCCCGGTGAACTCGAAAACGCGAATCCCCATAGACAGCGCTAGGTTAATCTTGTACCTATCTAGGTTGAATCCTTCCGGCCGCAAGTGCCGCCCGGCGATTCGCTGTCCGCACCATCTGCATCGTTTCGCCCCCGTCACTCCTAAGCCGTGCAACTCAATGCCAATTCGTTCCGCCACGTACCCGTAATCGATCTGAAACTTACGCGGTCTCGGTAGGCCCATGGCAAACTTCCACTGCCCTACCGGCTCCTGCTCGCCTTGCGCATGACGCCTCCAGAGAGTTAGCCAAGCCACCTCCAGGTCAGACTTCGATGCCAATTTTGGCACTGCTAGGACGGGAACATGCAATCCTCGTCTGGCGTTCTGAGCCGCAATCTGACGCAGCACCTCTACCTGTGCCGGTTTAGACAACTTCGCGAGAGCTACACCCATGGCTACGGCAGGCTAGGCTCTGCAAGCCTTTCGAATGCCTCCATCTTGCGCTTCTCCTGAAGAGCAGCATACCAAGCTGTCGCCACGTCAAGCATGGCAATAGACGCATCTCTATATTCCGCAGCCGCCCTATCGATGTCGATTCTGCTTGACTGGCCACGCCCGGCACGTGCCTTCGAAGCATCAAACCATGCAACCGCCACGATAAGCTCAACCCATGCCGGATGACGCCTGCTATACGCTACCCATTCGAGTGCCTCATCATCGAATAGTTGGCGCTCGAAGTCATCGGTCAGATTAACACGTGTTGGATACTCGTCGCGTGGATAGGATCTCTTCATGCTCGCATCTCCGCTGGTTGTGCTACTATGTTCCTTATCCCTCTACACTCAGGGTAGCTATTGCAGCCGAAGAATGCCCCGAACTTCCCGTGCCGTTGCGTCATCGGCCCTTGGCACATTGGGCATGGTCCTTCTCCTATTGGTCGCTCCTTCGGCTTGTACGCTCTCACCTTGCCAAGAGCCGCCTGCGCAGCCGTTATCTTGTCAGCTAGCTCCCCGCTCGTCTCTCTCCCGGTGAGATTAGCTATGAGCGAATTACCGAACCGTTTCTGTGCATCGCTCGCTGGTCGCGCACGCCATGCCGCAGACCGATCAGCTATGATCGCTACTTCCTGATACGTCGCCCTGTACCAAGTCTCAGCCGCCTTGACTACCGCCTCCTGCTTCGGCGCAGCCTTTGCTAGCTCGAACGGCTTCCACTCCTTCCCTTCCCTACGCTCCACTGCCCACCTATCGAGCGTATCGGTGCTGAGCCTGAGCAATCCTCCATCTGGCAATGGCAACAGGAACGCATCGCCCGCCTGGAGCCATGCGAGCCCGAAGTGCCGCGGTAGGCTTGACGTGTCCATGAGCTTCACCGCCGTCAATGATGCCGCCCTGTCCTTGATGCGGATCTCATCCTTCTGTTTCTCTTCCTGAGCCTCAACCTGTACCAGGATGTCTTGGCCATCCTGGATCTCGTCTGGCCATGTGGCGCCGAATAGACTTCCGATACGCAGCGCTTTCTTGCCACGCGAGCTAAGAGAATCAGTTACGTCAAGAACGACAACGTGACTCTTCCCGAGCCGCACGCTATCGGCATAGTCGCGCGCGCCTGCCGCGAGCCTTGTTCCTCTGCCAGTACTCTGCGCCAGCACAACGCCGGATCGTGTTGGCCGGGCTAGGAGAATCGCCTCAACATGCGGCAGATCGACCCCTTCCCCTACTAATTGGCATGACCACATGACCGCACCAGCCATATCGGAGAACTTGCGGAAGGCATCACGCTGCGCGTCTTTGCTTAAACCGCCATGAATCGCCCACGACGGGATTCCTGAGCCATTGAAATGAGCTGCGAGTGCTTCGGCATGGGCAATCGTCGCTGCGAAACCAAGTGTCTTTAACCCACTTGCTCCCTTGCGCCATCCGTCTAGAACCGCATCGTTGCGCTCGTCCGTGTTAATTGCAGCCTCTAGCTGGTTCTCTTTGTAATCTCCGTGCGGCCCATATGTTTCCACGTTGTCAAGCGACGTACCAGTGCGAATCTGATACGGGATTACAGGAACAAGCCAACCCTCGCGAATGAGAGTTGCTAATTCCTTTTTGTATATGATGTCATCGAAAACAAGATGCAGCCCTACCCCGTCACCGCGATGAGGGGTTGCGGTCCAGGCTGTGCAATATGTGGGTGGGTTATCTGTTTTTACCCACTTCGGCTCAAGGCGCTTGCGCGTTACATGGTCACGCTCTATTGACCCTGGCCGGAGCAACCCAAGCCCGGCCATAACGCGGCAGGCGGTTTCACTGGTCCCGTGATGCGCCTCGTCCATGGCGAACAATTCAAAGTCGCGCGCGACCAGCTTAGATAGTCTCCGCCCTCCCGATGCAGTCAGAGTTTGAGTAGATGCAACGACTATCGGCGCCATATCGGAAGCATGCCTATCGCCTTGCTCGACTCCTACGAAATGGCCTCGCATCCTCAGCTCTGCCGCTAGCTGATCGACTAGAGTGTCTCGGTGGACCATGTACAGGGCGCGCGTGATTCCGAGCGCTTCAGGGAGTACGGACTGGCATCTCGATTTACCCCCGCCCGTCGCAATAGCTACGATGCCACGCTGGACCTTGCGTGCGCACACGGCATCGACAGCTTCAATCTGGTATGGCCGTAGCCCATCCTGCCAGTCGCTCATTTGCTCATACCTAGCGCAATCTCATCTCCTGCGCCGCAGGTGTCTTCCATCCTCGACCATCACCCAAGCGTTATCTAAGCTGCTGGACCATCCAGGGCATTCGCGTTAGCTACTCAAGAGCAGGACTCGAACCTGCGTCACCTACAGCGCTGGGGCCGCTCCAGTCCACCTTGAGTATCAATCGCGGCTGGTGGGACCGCTACTTCTTCCCTTTCCCCGCCTTCGCCGGCTTCTTAGCGCGCGGAGCCTTCGCCTTCTTTTCCGCACTCTTCTTCACCGACTTCGCCCCGCGCTCCGCCGCGAGCTTCGCCTGACGCTCGCTCACAGCAGGATCTCCCATCACGTTCCTTGCGATGTTTCCGGCCTTAAGCAGGCCACTCCCTGCCGTCTTCCAATTCGCCGCCATGCCAGCAAGGTCATCGATGACCCCTGCCTTCTCGGCCGCGCGGATGCACTTCTCAACCGCCGCATCGTCGAACTCGTTTGCAGCAGAGTGGATCCCGTGGAACGTGAGCCGCTTGAGCAGGAGCTTCGCCACGGTGTAGAGCGAATCGAACGTTTCCGCTGGACCACCGGCAGGCTTCTTACCCTTGGCCTCGCGCACCGACTTGGCGCCAGCCTTCACCTTGGCAGCGATCTCCTTCTGCGCCTCCGGAGTCTCCCGAGATAACTTGACCAGCTCGCTCTTCTTGTCGGCGAGAGGAGTGCCCTTGATGTCCTCCTTCACGTCTGGCGCAATCTTGGCACCGATCTGCGCATCCTCTTGAACCGCCCGGAGAGAAGTACCAGTGGCCTTCGCGGTATTGGCAGCAAACGCGGATTCCCGCGCTCGCTCATCACCGGCCGCCTTTGCCGCCCTAGCCACGCCTCCGGCCACGCCGGCCTTCGTCTCCGGGTGCAGCTTCTCGTACACCGTCTTGCGCTGTGCCACAAGAGTGGCACGCTCCAGAGCGGTCAACTGCCCGCGCTGAAGGTTCTCGTCGATCGTCGCGAGTTCGGCCGCATCGGCCGTCCCCTCGAAATTGACCGCGGAGATCACCGTGTAGCCAAGAGACTTGCAGGCGAGCAAACGAGTCAGTCCTGCCACAAGATCATTCGTCAGCAGAACAACGATTGGCTCCAGCATCCCGACTTCCTTGATGCTGGATACCATTGCCGCCACGTCAGAATGCGGCGTGCGCCCAGGCTTTACCTTCACCTTGTCGATATCGATACTGCGAATCTGCATTCCCAAGTTATGCCTCCTCATGGGTGAATCTAGTTTGACATCGTGCGCACCGTACCGGGCGCGCGGTTCTCGTTTGTATCTCAGCCCCGCACTTGGGGCATACCAGCACCTCGCGCTTGACCGTTATGGTCTTACGCTTAGGTACAGCCTTGCGCTCCTTCATGGCATGGATACTACTGTAGTCGCCTCCATTAATGCAATGGCGTCGTAGGCTGCGATATATCCGAGCGAAGCGTGATAAGCCTGAGACGTTTCCGGCTCAAAGTAGGTCAGCCCATGAAGCCGCAAGCATATGGCCTTGGCCTCGCGCAGGTTCTGCTCACGCAAGTGCTCCCATGCCCAGGCGCGGCTCACATCGTCCATGTGCGGAGTCTCAATCGCGAACGGTTCATAGAGATCCGTCAGCGCGAAACTGATCGTAGGGATCGTAGGAGCCATCATCGCACCAAGTCTCCCGGGTCTCCCGGATCCGCGTCAGGCTCCCCATCGAACGACACTGAGTTTTTCACGTACAAGATCCCGTACTCATTGCGCAGCGCGTTGTCGATGACACGCTGCAAACGTTTCCGATCCTCCTCCGTCGCCACGATATCTTTCGTGGCGGTGAAGAGAATCTCTGCCCGATGGTAAAACGGCTGCTTGTTAGCCACTCCGCACCTCCTGCGGTCTCGCACCTCAACCGTAGTGCCACTATACCACTATGCGCGCTTGAAGTCAAGTGGCTCGCTGGTCACTTCTTCGCCGCCTTTCCAACAGCCGCGGAACTCCGCGCTTGCTTCCGTCTCTCCATCCACTCCTTCGCCGGGATGCAACCTGAGCAACGGTCTTCGCCCTTGAGCATGACCATCTGCCCTTGCCCGCAGACCGAGCAGTGAAACGCGCACCTCAACCCGTATTTCTTGCATTCCTTGCAACCACGGTGAAAATTCTTAGGCGGAGTCTTCAGGCTGACAAGGCACTTCTTGCACGTCACCACCCCATTGCGGGCATTCGTTACAACCCACCAGTCCTTGGCGTTTGACCGCGTATCGATGCCGCATTGAGTAAGCGCTCCGTCGAAGCCATGGATAGGCCCGTACAGCGTATTATTCTTGCGGCACCTTGACACCGTGTACTGCGATGAACCGTCCGCAGCGCTAGCTCCTGGAGTCTTCTGCACGGCATTGCTCGGTGCACGCCGTTGCCATCCGTCTACCGTTGGATTCGAGCCGTCACAGTCCATGCATCCAACATGATTCCATTGTCGCCCGTCTTGGCTCGGGGAATCTAGATAGACCATAATCTTCCTGCTCCCGCAGAACGGACATGGCGCAACACCTTTGACTCTCATTCTGTCGTCCCGCGGAATTGAGAAGTGGCAGGCGCATCCCATCATCCTTTCATTGCCCAATATTGCCCACCGCCCTCCATCACCGCATGATGTCTCCACCAGCTCATACTGCTCTCTCGTCATCTGGTCACCACCACGAATGGACGGTTACGCAGTCCGCTTGTCTTACGGTAGCGTTTCAGGAAATAGGCGAGCCCACGCCAGCGCCATGCCCAAGATGTCACCAGATACGCCGACACGTCGGCGACCGTGCGCACCATGGTTACCTGCCGTAGACCGCCATTATCTGTGACACGCTTTGTCGTAACGTAGCGCACGCCCGACTCGTACTGCCACACGCGCTCCGATGACAGTGCCTGGTCGCGCACCTTCGGCATCGCAAGGAACGCTCGTATGCCCTTAACCTCTAGCGTGGCGTGGCCTTTCTTGCCTCCCTCCCCTGGCACGTACACCTTCACATCCTCGTGTGTCGTACCGGGCATGCCGTACGCCTGTCGCACCGTGAGCATGCTGTAATATTCCTTGTCCACGATGCCACGAATCATCTCCACCTGATGACCGTGGCCAGCGATAAGGCACAACTCAGACCCTTTCCGTGGATACCACTTGTTACGCTTCTTTGGCGGTACCTTCACCGCTACGAGTGCTGTGCTCATCATCATCATACCTTCCTGATGATGGCGCTGCCCTTACCCATCGTGATGGCCAACTTCTCTCCGCCCTTGCTACAGCCTAGCCAACGCAGAATCCCGCGCGGAATCGGCGTAGTCCTGATACCTTCACTACCTTTGCCATTGCTCGACTTGATCGCTGTCATCTCACACACCTCTCCATACTTGTATGCACCTGCACTTATGCACCTGCACTTATACGCTTGATTGCGCCTATCGCGATATATACGCCGAGCGCATAGTACGCCACGTGGTAAGCGCGTAGCCAAGCGCCTTCGCCTGGTCTGCCGCCGTCTCGTACGTGGCGCATACCCGCTTCACGGTCTCCAAGTCCAGCGCTTTCTTCTCACCCATTCTCAGCCTCCTTCTTCTCCTTCTTCTCTTCTTTCGGTTTCCGCAGCGCATCCTCTATAGCGCATTGAACGATTGCCGCTTGTACGGTGTAGGCTGCCCCTGTCCATAGCCAACCGTGCCACACCATGAGCGTGATACAGATTATGTCAAACCACAAATCTACTTTGGCTGGAACTCTAATGCGAATATGGTTGCCATTCCACAGATATGACAACGATAGAACCGCCGTCGCCCATGAACTAAACAAAGCGACATTGGCCAGCCCTTGATGATGCCCTAGCACCCCCATGCATAGCGCGGCGGCGAATAGACCATTGCCGACGATCCACGCAACCCATACCGAGATTGCCTTGCTAGTTGCAGGCTTCACGCCAGCATCCCCATCGCCGCGATGGAGAGCGCTAGCGGAAGGAGCAGAGTGAATGGCACTTCGTCGTCCTGTAACTCGCCATCGACCACTTCCCGGACGCTCGTGACGGTGATAGGCAGGTACTCCACCACCTTGTTCTTGTCGGGGAATCCGACGCTCTTCTCGATTGCCAGACGGACATGCACCCGCGTTCCAGGTAACGCTTCCTCATCGAAGGTTCCAGAATCGAAGTCCAGTCCTACCGCATCGCAGAAGTTATGCACGCGGAATAGCGAACCAGGCGTGAACACAAGGCGGTCATATACACGCCACCCGTCTTCCAACTCCAGATTCAACTCCACCATCGTATTGCCGGCCGAGGCACTTTTCTTCTTCTCGGCCGATTTGATTCTGGCGTAGTAGTCCCCTGGCGGCCTCACTCCACCGCCAGTCTTCTCTTCTTTCGGATCGTACGTCACCACTTAGGCTCCTCCTTCCGCTTTCGCAATGACACGCTTCAATTCCTTGATAGGCGCAACTAAATCCCATCCCTCTCGCTCGAAAAACTCAAGCGTGCTCTTGCATGCCTGCAACAGCTCTGGCGCCGCATCTGACAGCCGCGTTCTCGCGGCATCCTCTGGCGATGGTGTGTAGATGAAACCTGCGTTGCTCTGCATCCATATCTCCTCTTCTCTCGATTACTTTCACTGCTACTTGACCGCCGCGGCGTCGCGCCCGTGCCATGCCTTCAGCGCACCATCACGGAAGAAGGCAACGACGAGGATGCCGGTCCCTATTCCGATCTTTACCTCGCATCGGTCGAAGAGGCTGCCCTTGCGCAGCACGTCGATGGCCCACACCCAGCCCGCCGCGGGCTTGCCGTAGCGGACCGCGAGCACCGTCCCGTCGCTGAAGGCGAGCAGATTTCCGAGAGGCGCCTCTTCAGTCGCAGAGCACGCTGAGACTTCTCCGTGTAGATCGCCGTCGAACTCGATCAGATCGTCGCTTGCTCCGTATACCTTGGTGCCCATCCCTATCTCCTCTTCTCGCGATGCTTCGCAAGCCATTCGGCCCTTATCCAGTCCGCGCACTCTGTCACTGCCTCTTCTACGTCGTCTCTCATCCCTGGATACCGATACTGCCGATAGTCCATGTACTCTCGCAGCACGTACACCCCATCGTCGTTGGCCTCGAGCCGGCATAGGTGGTAGACGACGGATGTCGCCTGGAACGCATCCAGATAGATGCGCCATTGCATCGCATCTAGATACTTGTCCGTGTCCAGCGGCTTCAGAGTGCTCTTGAACTCGCAAATCTCGTTCCCTATCACGCCATCTACCCGGCATGATAGCCATGCGTCCTTGCACTGCAACTCTCCGCGCCCCTCGCGAATCATGCCTGGATGTTGCGCCTCTAGCACAGCTCTGATGGTGGCCGCATCGAACCGATACCGCCCCTCCCCAACCGCGGTCTTAGCGGTGACAAGCACGACACTCGCTTCCGGGTCCGGCATGCCAAGCTCGAGTGCCTCATGGAACGTGCGGCCGAGCATCATCGCTTCGCTCGGCATTCGCACATCGCCACGAATCTGCGATACAAGATCGTCCTTGGCTAGCTTCTCCTTGAACGGATCTGAAAAGTCGGTATAACGCCAGTACCGATACCCGTCGATGATGCTAGGCGATAGGCGGAGCATGACTACTTCTTAGCCCCCATCCTATCGACGGTCGCATTGTAGTCTTCCGTAAGCTGAGTCTTGAGCGGTCCATCCTGAAGCGTAATGAGCATCTCGGCATGGAGTTTGTTAAGTGCCGGGCGCCCCTTCTTCGCGGCTCCCCGATACTGCTCGCGCCACCGCTCAAGCACCACTGCATCGTCGTTAACCGATTCAGGGTCATCTGCCGGCTGAGGTGCTTTGGCCGTCTCCGTTGGCTTCGGCTCGAACGCGGCGCCTGTCCAGTGCAAGCCAATCGCCTTCGCCCGCTGCGCAATCAGCGCCTTCACTTGTGGCATTGCTGGCCCTTCGATAGCCTTGGCCTCAGCCACCATATCTGTCAGAACGTCGGCCTTGCTCATGCCATCGATGCGACCACGGTAACCGTCAACGATTCCGCGAATCTCGATACCGGCCGCAGAGATTTGGCCGATACGAGCCTTGATGAGGTCTATCACGTTCCCGAGGAAATGTGGATCTTCGTTAAAGTCAGGCACTTCCATCGGATCGAAACCGGACGGATTCTTGCCGATTTTCTTCCCGCGCGGGCTCCAATCGAGAATGCGTTTGTCGGCATCTGACATGCCGAGATGAGCAATTCCATCGCACAGGCGAACGAACGCCTCATACGAACCGCCCATCATGTCGGGACGGAGCACGCTATCCTCTGAGCCAGGCTTCTTTTTATCGATAGCATGGCCAAGGACAACGATATCTTTCCCGTAGCCTCTCACCTTGGCAAACCACGCCGCGCACGAGGTCTTCAGTGCTCCGAATCCTTGCTGACTCAAGCCACCGCTAGGGTTACGCATCTTCGGACCAGATGCGGCGATGGGCGCAGCCATCGATTCCAGAAACGCGCCAGCGGTATCGATAACGATAGTGCGGTACGGAGCGAAGTCGGATGCTTCCATGGCATCCACATCAGCCCAAGATTCGATTGGAACAGAATCGCGTCTGAATCCCGATCGGTGCGCACCGCGGTCGAAGTCGAGAAGCAACGGGTCGTGAGCAGTGAAACCGAGACTTGTCTTGCCGCTTCCGATCTCACCATACCCCATTACTACTACAGTTGTCAAGTTGACCGGTTCCGACGCTCTCAGAATCTTCAGCACCTTAGCTCCTCGCTTTCAGTACAGCCTCAATTGCCGTTTTCGTGTCCTCTGGACCAGAATCTCCAGAGTCTTCCCACTCGACCGCTTTCATTGCTTCTGCTACAAGCAAGCATATGGCAGCGAACCGTTGGCGCAACGCTAGCGCCTCGCTGCTAATCTCTGGCTTATAGCCTTCTTGGGTTTCCCCGTCCGTGAGCCTCTCACCGAACTCTCGCACCTTTGAATAGGCGTAGTCATACGCGCCCCCGCTCATCTCACTTCTCCTTTTCCTTAAGCAGCATGCCGCAGATCACACACGCCACCGTTAGGAGTCCGCACAGGAGCGTCCCGGCGAATAGCACCCCGGCAAGCGTGTTCGTGGCAGCAGTCTTAGCAGCCAGCAGGCCGATCGCTGCGCCGATCGTCGATGCCGCCAAAAGCGGCCGTAAACACGGTGAGTAGCCCGATTAGATGCCCCACTACTGCATATGCGTACGCTCTCATCGTGCCCACGCCTTCCTTACCTCGCAATCCAGGCAGTACGGCTTCGGATACTCCATCAGAAGGATTGCATGACAGTAACAGCACTTCTTCTTCCCCCACATGTCGCCAGGCGTATATCCGGCAAAGCCTGCCGGGAGTAGCGCTGACGGCCCTTCGATGATCGGTCCTTCTATCCCACCGTTGAGGATGTCCACTAGCCTGCTAGACTCAGCCATTCTTCCCCCGATACTTCTTCGCGATGACCTCGCAGGCAGCCATAACACCAGCAAACATGCCGATGCCTGCCATGATGGAGATTACAATCGCAAACCCTCCCCACAATGGGCACGTGACCCACCACCATGACCAGTTGATGACCCCGCAGAGCTTAAGCGTGACGAACACCACGCCGAGCAATCCCACCACCGAGATACCTCTGCCACCTCCGGAGCTCTTACTCATCCAATCCCCCATGGCTTCACTGGTTCGATTACGTGGTCCGCGCCTCGCTCGGCCAGGATTACCGATAACCGCTCACGTTCCTCGAGAGTCATCCATCGCTCGCTCTCGCGCGACTTGGTTCGCACTGTCCAGCGGACGCGGACTTCCGCGCTTGCTGACTTCATCATCGCACCTCCAAAGCGCTCCACATCTCGTTAGCGATCTCTCCCTGCACTCGGCTCATTACCTCTTCCGCGGTCCCGGTCATTGTTACTCCTGCATCTGCCAAACAGATTACGATCATCCCGTTGGCTAACTTGACAGTAATCACCCTGCTCGGAATAGTCGATACCGTGCCTCCACCGTACGGCACGATAACCTTGTCGCCGATCACTTCCACGCTCGCACCTCCCCATTCCGCGCCGCAATCATACCATGCTTGAGCGCTAGAGTCAATGCCTACCGCAAGATGCCTGCGCGAATCCTATCGGTGGCAGCCACGATAGCTCGCTTGGTTCCAGGCGCCAGCGCGATACCTGCCTCATCGCATTCCGTTGCCCGTAGCACCTCCAGAACCTCTGCCGCCTCACCGATGATTTGGGCATAGAGAATTGCTCGTTCGCGCCAGTCAATCGGAGAAGGCAACTCGGCCGAATCGATTGCATCTACCGGAGATGCGAATCCTCGATATGCAGGCCTACTAACCGACTTTTGCTTAGGCCAGCACTTCGGTCCTTCGGCGTTGATCGTAGCCATCTCGGCATCAGTAAGTTGCGGCCACGTCTTCTCTAGTCCGTCCATGAGCCAATCTTCTATGGTAGACTCTCTTCCTTCGTTAACTGTCCGCACCTTCAGCACCTCAGCCTGAAGCATCCGATAATGCTGAATTGCTGGTGATTCCGTTACTTTCATCAGCCATTCGGCAAACTTCCTCAGCGCATTCCTCATCTACGCTCTCCCCACCCTAACCATCTCCAGTACTCCGGCATCCGTCGTATAGGTGACCGTGGTGACGCCGTTCGCGCGCAGATAGGCCATGCAGCCAGCGCACGGCCTGGCCAGCGCGAACTCGCCCCGTGCGTTCACCCGCACGCTCAGCACCCGCGCCCCGCGCCGCCTGCTCGCCCATAGCCTATCCAGCGCCCTCTGCTCCGCATGAGCACTTGGCGTATTGCTCGCCATCGATAGAACCGCGCCGCCCTTCATGACCACCGCCGAATGCCGTGCCCATCCGTGGCTCGTCGCCTGAGCCACTCTCTTAGCCAGCGCCATCATCGATGCGCTCCAGTACCAGCCTATATCGCGGCAGATTCACATCGTTCAATGCTTTTGGCCACTTCAGCTTCGGCCACTTCAGCTTCTTCTCTGGTGGTTCGTTTTCTTTGCCAAGATTCGTATGATGAATCGCAATGGCCATATCGAAGAACAACTGAGGGTATCCCTCCGCCAGCACATACCTGTCCTTGAACTTGCTCATCTACTCTCCTGTGTCCACATGACCAGATTCTTACCAGTCATCGGCAAGCATGTCTCGCGCCACGCCACCCCCAGATTGCGCCACAGCCTGCGAATCGTCTCCGGCATGTCGGGCGACCCGTGACTCTCCGGGCCATCCCAATAATGACAGCACGGGACGATCGCCACCGGCCGATACACCGCAGCCCGTGCCAGCGCTTCCGTGGCTCCGTCAGGGTGCAGACCTACCGCTAGGTCGAACTTGCGCGGGTCCCGGAACTCGCATCGCATCCGACCAACCTTCTTCTCTCGGTGAGAGCCCATCGCGTTCCTATCACGTGGCCGAGGGTCTATCACCACGCTCTCAAACCCTTGCTCCGCGAGCGCCAATGCGAGATATCCCTTGCCACCAGCCACATCGGCAACTCGTCCTTTCCGATAGTTGGCTGCGATGAACCTGCCCACGATATCGAAACGCCGCTTGTCCCCCATCTATGCCACCTTCCTTAGCTCTCTCCATCGGACCATTCGGTCATAGAGCACGATGCTTCCAGCCGTCGCCACGATGCCGCAGTAGCCTCTCGTACTCATGAGCGATCTAGATTCCAGGCACTGCGATCAGCACAACAATCGAAAACATTTGAACGTCATTCTCAAATTGCCATCCAGACTCGCTCCCCCATGCAATGGCATGCACCGTAGTGCCGAGAACACACAGCATGCAAATATCGCGGTCTCTCCTGAGCACCGTCAAAGCGCGCTTGATGATCGCTGGTGGCCCCTCATCTGGCATGCGCGAGTCTGGCCAATCAGCAAACTCGCCCCATAGCCCAGCGCGAACCATCCTGGCAATGACAATGCACTCCTGAGCCGCCTCCGGCCCGAAGATCGTTCTGTTGCCTCGTCTATCGGTCTTCACGAGCCCGATGCGAGCCCATCGGCTAATCGCCTGCTGGCTCATCTTCGCCTGCTTAGCTACCTCTTTCGTTGTCATGCGCCCCTCCGGTTGCACAATCCGATCACTGCCTTGAGCATTTCCTCATGGGCTTTGGCACATACCGGAAACAAGGCGCGCATTGCCTGGGTTTGCTCTGCCAGATGCAAGCATGCTTGTCGCCATCCTCCGCACGGGCTATAGATGAATACCCATAACGGTTCGTGGCGCCAACCAGGACCGCGCGCAACCTCAGCCGCCACAGCTACGATGTGCTCCCCATCAGCCAGCTTGATCACGCTATCCCCTTTCGTAACTAGCGCACGCACGGCGGACCGTCATACGGCGGTCTGACCGCATCACTCCCCGATCTCGCCTGTAGCCCGTTACCGCGCCAAAGGTTAAGAGCCGCACCGTACGTGACGCGACAATCATCCTCTGCGCTTACCCTCTTGCTTGCGCCCAGCCAAGTGCCACCCGCCGCACTCAGGACATTCGTAGATGCGGAGGTTGTACGGCCGCGCTCGCCCATCCGCGATCACTCGATTGCGCGCCGTCTCCGTATCCTTCTTGCTCTCGTATCGCTGCTTCCCGCAGGCTCTCTCCGTTGGCCGCCGCGACGCCATGTACTCGGCGGTCTCCAAGTCGGCGCC
>ERZ1292623.2081-Hain-H51-01um-R1-2081-length-18400-cov-5_pt2 | contig 16376 bp, 17 predicted proteins | sample MGYA00564398_ERZ1292623 | MGnify/ENA primary metagenome ERZ1292623 (study PRJEB36523, sample SAMEA6512633) | groundwater metagenome | collected 2019-01-07 | study: AquaDiva: Metagenomics assemblies of 32 groundwater samples | reverse complement strand
AAAGAAAGCTCTTCCTCGCTGATGAAGCCATATAATTCCAAGCCATCTTCTCTCATATATAAATGAGAAAATAATTTAACTGGGCTCCCGACATCCGGCAAGCTCTCCATGGCATTTTTACCAACAACTACCTTAAATCCGACACCACCGACCTCAATCACTATCAAGCCATTTTTTTTGGCGCTAAGTTTTCCAGACAAAGAATAAATCATATTTTCATTATATCACGCCAATCAACCAGGGCAGAGGTTTCGAAAAATAAGATTTTCTTTGGCAATCTTTATATTGACTCTTGGGGCTAAAAGGTATAAACTGTCTTAGAGTTAATAAATAATATGCCGAAAACTAAATCAGCTAAAAAAGCGTTTCGACAAAGCCTAAGACGGCAAGAGCGAAATCTAAAAAACAAAAAAGCCTTAAAAGAGGTGATTAAAAAGTATAAAAAAACGCCGTCAGTGGACGCGCTTTCCCAAGTTTATCAAAAACTTGATAAAGCCGCTAAAACTGAAATCATTAAAAAAAATAAGGCGGCTAGGTTAAAATCACGTCTAGCAAAGCTTCTTCGTAATCAAGCCTCCCGGACTTAATGGCCACATCATAGTTGGCCATTTTTTCTTTTAAGTCAGGTCCCGCTTGCGAAGCAATGATATTAAAAATCATTGCCGGCTCTTGTTTGTTGAGCAAAATTTCCAACGCCGTTATATCGCCGCGCCTGACTCTGTTTATTAAAGAAAAAAATTCCGGCTCGACTAAATTTTCTTCCGGTTTCCCGCCTAATTCTAATTTATCCAAATCATTAACAATCCCCCAAAGATCGGAGCTATTCGCGCGAACTAATGAGTTAATAGTTTGAACCGGAAGTTTAAGGCCGCGTTTAAGCGCTTCTTTTTTTGCAAAATTTTCTATCTGCGCTGTTTTTAATTCTTCAAAGCTTTGCGACAACACGGATGCGTCCGTCGCGTTTAAAAGAAAATTAAATTCCTTTGGCAATTTTTTATCAACGGATATTGCCAAAATGGTGCTTTTTGAATTTAAATGAGTTTTTAAAAGTTCCGCGAAGTTTTTATTTTCAGAGATAAACGCGTCAAAAATAATAGCTAATTTGAATTCATCAAAAAGAGATTGATTTTTAGCAAAGTCCTCAAGACGCTCAAATTCACCTTCCGCAAATTTATCAATCGTAATAGCTAAATGTTTCTTTCGGTAATTTGCCACGATTTCTTTCAGTTTTTCCTGCCGCCTATATGAATCTGGGCCGTAAAGATAAATAATCATTGGCATTTAGGACAATAATGCGCCGACCTGCCCCCGATCTTTATTCTTTTAATTTTTGCGCCGCAACGCAGGCATTTTTCGCCCTCCCTCTGGTAGACCAATCTTTGCGGCCCATATTTTCCTTTTTTACCGGCAGTATCGCGAAAATCGCTGGTGGAAGTACCGCGAAGCCTAAGCGCTTTCTTTAAAATATCGCGCATCGCCTTCCACATTTCTTTTAATTCTGCGCCAGATAATTTATTTGCCGATTTAAGCGGATGAATCTTCGCTTTCCATAAAATATCATCGGAATAAATATTGCCAATACCCGCAATAACTTCCTGGTCCATTAAAACTTGTTTGATTTTTCGGGATTCGCTTAAAATTATCCGATTGAAATCAGAAAACGAAAAACGAGGATCCATAGCATCCGGGCCAAGCTTCGCCAATTCCGGAAGATTTTTTATTTGTTCCGTTTTTCCTAAAATTACTTTAGCAAATTTTCTCAAATCAGAAAGCGCGAGCATTTTGCCGTTGTCTAAATAAAAAATTAAATGAATATAAGAATTGTACGGATCCGTTACCGCTTCTTTTGGCTCTAAAGGAATAATTTTCTTTCCATCAATCCGCCACTTGCCCACCAAAAGATGTCCGGTCATTTTTTGATGGATTAATAACAGAAGCCCGCCGGAAAGATGAATTAAAATATTTTTTCCTTGGCGCGCTATTTTTAAAATTTTCTTTCCTTTGACGACTTTTCCAAAAACTTTTACGTGCTTATGGGCGATTTTATCTTTTCGCTGATCTAAAGGATCTTTCAGCATTTTTGGCCAATCAAACCAAACGCCGGCAATCTTCCGACCGATTACTTTTTTATTCAAATCATTAACGACTGTTTGTACTTCCGGTAGTTCAGGCATATCCCATTGTTACATCAACTTTTAATGGAACCTTTAAATTATATGCCGATTCCATAATTTTTTTAATTTCAGAAACTTTATTTTTTAAAACTTTCATATCTATTTCAAACACCAATTCATCATGAATGGATAATAACATTCTCGCTCCGCCGGCCAGCGAATTATTTTTAGCCACCTTAATCATCGCTAATTTAATAATATCCGCAGCCAACCCTTGAATAGGCATATTAATTGCCACCCGCTCCGCTTCACGCGCGACCCAGTTATTCATTGAATTAATTTGCGGCAACCAGCGTTTTCGGCCATTAAGATTCTCCACATAGCCCTGTTTTCTCGCCTGATTAATGGTTTTTTCCTGCCAGATTTTTATATTGGCGAAGTCGCTGAAATATTCTTGAATAAATTTTTTTGCCTCTTCAATGCTTAAGCCGCTGGAACGGGCAAAGGCCACGGGCCCCATCCCGTAAATAACTCCGAAATTCAAAGTTTTGGCAAAACCCCTCTGCTCTTTAGTAACTTCGTGAATATCGGTATTAAAAACCTGCGAAGCGGTAAGTTTATGAATGTCTAAATCTTTCTGAAATGCCTCTATCATTTTTTTGTCATTAGCTACGGAAGCCAAAACCCGAAGTTCTATTTGAGAATAATCAAAAGAAACCAATTTATAACCTTTTTCAGCGATAAAAACCGGCCGCACGCTGGGAGGAATATTCTGTAAATTAGGGTTCTGGGAACTGAGACGGCCGGTAGCAGTACCCGTCTGAACAAAAGTCGTATGAACTCGTTGATTTTTATCCGCCAGCTTCCGCAGGGGTTCAATATAAGTGGATTGTATCTTAAAAATTTTGCGATACTTCAAAATTAAATTAATTATCGGATGGCGGCCTTGAATAGTCAGCAAACTTCCAACATCAGTAGAATAATTCCCTGTTTTAGTTTTTGATACTCCTTCTTTGGAAATTTTAAGTTTTTCAAACAATATTTCCGAAAGCTGTTTCGGAGAGTTGAGATTGAATCCGCCGGCCGGCGGAAAACCGGATTTTTTATAAATTTGTTTTTCCAAGGAACTAGTTTCCTTTAAAAATTTTTTGGATAATTTTCCCAATAATGTCACATCTACTTTAATGCCAATTTTATGCATTTTTTCCAAAATTTCTATTAAAGGCAATTCTATTTCTTTATAAATTTTATTTAATCCCAAGTCACTTAACCTGGCTTCCAATAAAATTAAATCATCCGGCAAAATTTGCCGCTTATCAGGATCAACAAGCCATTTAGCGATTTCTATTTTACGGTCGATGTCAGGCATCAAGTCTTTCAATTAACGATTTAAATCCAAGTTGAGAAAAATAATCTGTTAATTCTTTTTTCGCCAAAGGTTTTACTTTTAATTCTTTTAAAGACTCTATTCCTATTAGGACATCGCGCTTAATTGTCGCCAGTTCTTTTGAAAGAAAAGCGATATCGCGCTGCCCCTCCAGCTTCTTGGCTGTTTTCGGAACGATAATGGTTATGCTGTCAAAAATTTCCTCAATAGTTTTAAATTCTTTCAATAATTCCGCCGCGGTTTTCGGACCTATGCCCTTTACGCCGGGAATATTATCGGAAGCGTCCCCTATCAATCCTTTATAATCAACTAATTGATTCGGTTTTAATAAATAACGCTGAACCACCGCTTCTTCATTGTATATGGAAAAATTCGTAAGACCGGTTTTGATAATTTGAGCGACCACCTTATCGTTTTCAACCAACTGAAGAACATCTAAATCGCCGGAGAGGATAATAATTTTTAAATTTTCTTCCGTTCTAAATTTTTCAACAATCGTTCCAATAATATCATCCGCTTCAAATCCGGCTTTATCAAAGGTGGGGATGCCGAATTTCCCAAAAACTTGCGGCATTTGAATTATTTGCGCAACCAGCGCGTCTTCCGCCGCGGGACGATGAATTTTATACTCCTTGAATTTCTCTTCGCGAAAAGTCGGCTCCGGACGGTCCAGCGCCGCCACGATATAATCCGGTTTTTGCTCGCGGAATATTTTCAAAAGAGTGGCCGTTAAGCCATAAACCGCCTGAATCGGTTTTCCGTCAGGCGTGGTTAGCGGAGGCAAGGCGTGAAAAAAACGATGAATCAGCGCGCTAGCGTCTATAAGCAATAATACGTTCTGTTTCTTTTCTTCCATAGCTCAATTCTACCCAAATAGTGTCTCGCGGTAAAACTCTTTTTACTTTTTCGCTCCACTCAATAAGAACGATGTTTGACGGCTCGGTTAAAATTTTTTGGAATCCGATCGTTTCCAATTCTTTTATTTTGCGAATGCGGTATAAATCAAAATGATATAAATAAAATCGACGCTTCGGTAACTTGTGTTTTCGGAACAAAATAAAAGTAGGGCTCGTAACGCGGCGTTTTATACCAAGCGCTTTGGCCAATCCTTGAACAAAAGTTGTTTTACCGGCTCCCAAATTTCCGCTTAAAGCAATGACGACGGCATGATCCGCAAAGCGCTTTTTTATTAAAATTTTTTTAGCAAGTTTAGCCGCCGCCGTCTGCGTTTCTTTAGCGCTTTTAGAAACTATTTTCATTTTTTATTAAAACAAAGCGTTTTCCGGCTGCTGGAATCCAAGATGTTCGTAAGCCGCTTTAGTTGCGACTCTGCCGGCCGGAGTACGCGCTAAAAGTCCTATGCTCATAAGATATGGTTCATAAACATCTTCCACGTTGCCTTTATCTTCGTTAAGTGCGGCCGCCAAACTGTTTACGCCAACCGGGCCGCCGTTGAATTTTTCTATGATGACTTTCAGCAAGCGGCGGTCGTGTTCTTCCAATCCTAATTTATCAATTTCTAAAAGATCCATAGTTTTTTGAGCAACGCCTTCGTCGATGATTCCTTCAGAATATACTTCCGCGTAATCCCGAACGCGCCTGATAAGCCGATTGGCAACGCGCGGCGTAAAACGGGACGCTTTAGCAATCAGTTCTATTGCCGATGGTTCAATCTTCAGATTTAAAATTGACGCCGATCTCTTTAAAATTTCTTCAATATCCTTAAAATCGTAATAATCCAGTTTGAATGAAGCGCCAAAACGGGAACGAAGCGGCCCCGAAAGCAGATTAATGCGCGTTGTGGCGGCAATTAAAGTGAAAGGCGGAAGGTCTAAACTCACCATGCGAGCCGCCGGCCCTTTTCCTATAACTAAATGAAGCTTCCTGGATTCCATCGCCGGATATAAAACTTCTTCAATGGCATGGTTCAAACGATGCGCCTCATCAATAAATAAGATTTCTCCTTTTTCTAAATTGCTAAGAACAGCGGCTAAGTCGCCCATTTTTTCCAACGCCGGTCCGGAAGTTACTTTTAAACTAGCCCCTATCTCTTTCGCGACTAAATGCGCCAAAGTTGTCTTTCCTAATCCTGCCTGGCCATAAAAAAGAAGGTGGTCGCATGACTCTTGGCGCTTCTTGGCTGCTTCAAGAATTATTTTAAGATTACGCTTTACTTTATCTTGGCCAACATACTCGCCCCAACCTTTCGGACGCAAAATTAAATCAATTGTTTGATCTTCTGGTATTTGTTTGTTTGGGATTGACATTTTTTTTGATTTATGCTAGAATTGCTGCAGAAATCATTGATCTGTGGGCAATGGAATTTTCTTTAGACCTTCGGATAGTTTGGTTCCGACTGGACTACTCCTCGAGGAGATTCTAACCTTTTTTAATTTTTTAAAAAAGAACACACCAATGCCCTAAGCACTTAGGACACTTGCCCACAGGTCAATGATTTCTTTTTTGTAACTTTTACCATTGAATAGCGCCGGTTAAATTTTCCACTTCTTCAAAAGTCGTAATGCCGGAAATTGCTTTCAATACTCCGTCTTGCTGCATGGTCACCATTCCTTTTTTGGCAGCGAACTCTTTAATCTCCGCTTCGCCAACATTCTCGGTGATGAATTTTTCCATTTCCGGACCGACTTCCATCATTTCCATAACGGCAACGCGACCTTTATAACCCAAGCCGTTGCAGAATTGGCATCCTTTGGATTCAAATAATTGAGTTTCGCCGTAATTTTTTCTATCCACTCTTTCGGGAAGGCTTCCTAAAAAATTTTTAATATTTTTCTCAATCTCTGGAGTTATTTTCTTGGAAACTTTGCACTTGTCGCAAAGGCGGCGAACTAATCGCTGGGCAATAATTAAATTTAAAGCGGGACCGATGCTGGACGGACGAACTTCCAAATCAACTAAGCGAGGAATCGCGCCGGCGGCGGAATTAGCGTGAACGGTGGAAAATACCAAATGTCCGGTAAGCGCCGCTTGAATGGCAATGCTTGCCGTTTTCGCGTCTCTTATTTCACCGACTAAAATCACATCCGGATCCTGACGCATCATTGATTGCAAACCGTTAGCAAAATCATAACCGGCTTCAAGGTCAACTTGAGTTTGTTCAATGCCTTCCAAATGATATTCGATCGGGTCTTCAATGGTAATAATTTTTATTTCCGGACGCTTAACATGATTAAGTGAGGCGTATAAAGTCGTAGTTTTGCCAGAACCTGTCGGTCCGGTATTTAAAATCATCCCATTCGGCTCTTTAATTTGTTTTTCTAAAATTTCGTAATCATCGTTCCTTAAACCTAAATCTTTCAATGAAATAAGAATTGCTTCCGGATCCAAAATTCTCATAACCAGTGTTTCACCGAATTCTGAAGGTATTGCGGAAACACGCATTTCAATTTCTTTGGTACCGACACCGATGGTAAAACGGCCGTCTTGCGGTTCGTTAGTAATATTAAGTTTCATGTGGGAAAACAGTTTTATCCGAGAAACTAATGTCGGATAAGCATCGCTGGCTAAATTATCAATGACCGTATGAAGCAGTCCATCAATGCGGTAGCGCAAATCTATATTTTTCTCCCCAGGTTCAAAATGAATATCCGAAGCTCGGTTTGCCAAAGCGCCCGCTAAAATAATTTCCAACAATTGTCCGGTTGGGAGATTTTTATAATCAAACTCTCCGATTGTTTTTTTAACCTTATCAAGGTCGGTGAGTTCTTTTAAAAGTTTGCTAAAAAGTTCTCTTTCAATATCCACGCGCCCTGTAATCGGAGGAATTATTTTAACGATGTACTTATAAAAACTCCAAACGTGCTCCAGCGTGCTTTCGGACACCACAAAAATTTTCAACCGCAATCGCTGTTCTTTTTCCAAAGAAGCGATTAATTGTTTAGTCGCTTTGTCATCCGGATCATAAACCGCTAGCGCGGCATCCGGCTTTTTTAATTGAAAAGGCGCGACTTTAAGACGCCGCGCCTCTTCTTCCGATATCAATTTTAAAGCTTCCACTTCAATAGGAATTTTTACCGGGCTCAAATACTCTCTTTTTGCTTTCGCCGCCCTTCTTTGAGCGTCGCGCTCTTCGGCTTCCCGCTTCATCTTTATCAATTTCTCGTCCATTGTAAAAATTTCATCTTTATCAGCCATGTTAATTATTAGCGTAGCGCAGTTTAAAACTGATTACAAGAGTTTTTTCTCAATACGACGCTTAGATTTGACAAAATTAAAATAATATGCTATACTTTTCGTATAGTTCTTTGTGAAATTTAGATTCAAGAAGGTAAGCCCACCGTCGCTAAATCTGCCCTATCGGCAAATAAAGCTATGGCGAGGCAAAGGAGGTGTTTTGTGAAGCTTCTACTCATTGTGCTGTTGTTGGCTTTCGCTTCCGGATGCGCCGTGATTGGCGCAACCGCGGATGCAGTCAATTCAATGTTTACGATCAAAACGAACATTCCGTTCTTTTACGGATATTCGTATGAAATCGTGAATGCCAGCGATTACAATATCTCGGTTACAGCAAACGGCTGGCAGCAAAAATTCCAATACTCCAGCGGCAAAGTTTCCGAAATGATCGCTCCGGGAGAAAGCGTTGTCATTCCGATAAAAAACTGGAGCGGAACGATTTTGGAAGCCACGATTACCGTCAAGGCTTGGGACAATAAAAAACTGGTGGGAGCAACGACAAGAAAAGTTTATATTTATGGCAACCGAAGCCAGGCGAACACTTGGATTATACAAAATCATACCATCGCCGGTAGCGGCTGGTGGTGGTAGCTCCTCTCATCTCACTTCTTTTCTCACTAACCCCGTTTAGCGCACAGGCTGAACGGGGTTTTTATTTTCATTCTCCTTCGCCGAATACTACGGGCGTTAACCCATGAATTTCTATTTATAAACAATTATCTTTTCTTCTATTTTTCGGTTAGATTTATCAAAAGCAACGATTTTAATCAGATTTTGTAATTCCAATTTTGAGCCGCTTACAAGAAATCCGTAACTATAAAATGTTCCTAAATTTTTAGTTATGGAATCAATTAAAGAATTATTAAGATAAAGTTCTACTTTAGAAATTTCTTCTCCCGAGTTTATTTCCGCGCTTATCAATAAAGAATCACTTTTAACAAAACTTCCATTTTGAGGATTATTTATTTTTACCGTTAATTGCCCGGGTTGTTGCGGTTGGCTGACGGACGCGTTTTTAGGAACGGGCTTATTATAGTTAGAAAGAAATCCGGGAATATTTTTGATTCCCCACTCTGTTACAGGAATTTCCCAATTTTCAAATTGAGGAGAGTTTTTATTTACGTAAAAAAGAATGTCATGAATCTGAGGATAAATTTCCCCATCAACTTCATAATTTATTACATAGTCGCCTCTGAACATCGGTTTATTTTGAATAACGGTTTCCGGCTTATTAAATGTAATTGTTGCTCTGGTTTTAAGCGCTTCTGCCAAAAAATCGTGCCACATTGGAATCGCCGCTAAAATACTACCGGCGCGTTTTTGCATCGGTTCATTATTATTGTTTCCAGCCCAAACGCCAACGACTAATGACGGGGTGTAGCCGATTGCCCAGGCGTCGCGATAATCGTTGGTTGTTCCGGTTTTCAACGCCACTTCGTGATTCGGAAAAACAGTTAAGTTTAAACTGTTTTCAAAAAGCGCCGATCTTGCTTCAACGTCGGAAAGCACATCGTTTATTAATCTAGCTACTTGCGGTTCTAAAACTTCTTCAAAAATCGGCTGGTATTTTTCCAAAACCTTCCCCTTTTTATCTTTAACTTCCAAAATCATCGTTTGTTTGTATTTTTTTCCATCTTGGGCGAATGCCGAATAAGCGCCAACCAGTTCCGCTAATTTTACTTCTCCTCCGCCAAGCACTAAGGACAATCCGTAGCGGCTTCTTTCCGTTAAAGTAGAAATGCCTAAATCCTTTGCTAATTTTAAGACATTATCCATTCCCGCAAGGTATAAAGTTTTAACCGAAGGCACGTTGATTGATTGGGCAAGGCTGTTCCGTAAATTTACCGGCCCGCGGAACCGTTCATCAAAATTATGCGGGTGAAAACATTCCTTGCTTTCGTCGTTTTTGGAAAAATTTACTATTAACGGACAATTTGGATTATCAGAAGCAAATTCGGTTGGAAGGTCAAATACGACTGTTTCCGGAGAATAACCTTTTTGAAAAGCTACCGCGTAAGCTAATGGTTTCATTGCCGAACCAGGCTGTCTAAGTCCTTGAGTGGCGACATTGAAATTCCCTTCAAAATAGCAATCTAAGCCGGTTTTACATCCTTCCGGTTCCGGTTCAGCGAAGTAATCTTTAGAGCCGACTAACGCCAAAATTTGTCCAGTGGTCGCGTCTTGAGCGACAAGAGCGGAATTATAACCCTGATAAAAATTTTTATTTCGTTCCGCTCCTTCTTTGGCAACTTTTTCCGCAAACTGTTGGAGTTCCCAGTCAAGAGTAGTTATAACGCGAAGCCCGGCGGTTCTTATAAAATTATCTCCATATTTATTTATTAAGTATTCTTGAATCGTTATTACGAAATGAGGCGCTTTTATTCCGATTGCTTGCTGAGAAAATTCTAATTTTATTTTTTGAGCTGAATCTTTTTCTGTTTTGGAAATATAGCCGAGCTTATCCATTTTTTCCAAAACAGAATCTTTGCGCGTCATTAATTCTTGAGTGTGAGAGCCGTAAGGAGAATAATAGCTTGGCGCTTTTGGCAGCGCCGCCAATAAAGCCGCTTCGGCTAAATTAAGGTCTTTTGCCGATTTTGAAAAAAACGTTTGGGCGGCGGCTTCAATTCCGTAAGCGTTGGAGCCGTAAGGAATTTGATTTAAATAAAGATTAAGAATCTCGTCTTTCGTATATTGTTTTTCCAATCTTGTCGCGAGAACTAATTCTCTGAGTTTTCGGATTAAAGTGCGTTGCGGGGAAAGAAAGGCGTTTTTAGCCAACTGCTGGGTGATAGTTGAACCGCCTTGCACTACCTGGCCGCTAATTAAATTTTTTAAAAACGCGCGGATTATTGATTTGAAATCAACCGCCGAATGTTCATAAAAATTTTCGTCTTCAATAGCAATAGCCGCTTGTTTAACATAAGCGGGAATTTCTTCAAAGGAGATAATCGTTCTTTTTTCTTCTCCGTGGATTTCATAAAGGAGAATTTCTCCCGTGCGGTCAAAAATTTTAGTTGATTCCGCCACTTGGCGATTTTCTAAAATTTCCGGACTGGGAAGGTCCTTGCTTATATAAATAAAACCGATAAAACCGAAAAAGGCAGCTGCTAAAATTCCGCCAATAATATATTTCAACGCTTTATATCTCAACGCTCGCATGGTTTTTATCATATAGAAAATAACCCCGTCGGACAACGGGGTTATTTTTTTATTCTAATCCTTCTTCTTCTTCGTCGTCGTCATCGTCCATTTTATCTTCGTTTTCTTCTGCATCCTCGGATGTTTCCGTACCGTCTTCATCACCCGTCTTATTCATTAAATCCCAATCTTCTTTTAAAGCTTTGGTTTCTAACATAATCATAGTGTTTTTGGCGACCTTTTAGAACTTAATAAAAGTAAAAAAATTATAGCGTAGTTTATTTACCTGTCAAGCCTAGCGTTTTGAAACTAAAAACTTAAAGCGCAATCCGCCAATAGGCGGACAAAACTTTTAGTGCGGGATCAATCCCTGACAAGTTTTTGGTAATTCGCGGCGGTTATGGCAATTGCCAACGCGTCGCTGGCATCATCATATCCTTTCAATTCATTTATTCCTAAAAGTTGTTTGACTAGCTTCGCGACGGCTTTTTTGTCGGCTAGTCCGTAGTTGGTAACCGCGAGTTTTACTTCCTGCGGAGTATATTCATAAATCGGGATTTTCTTTTTAAGAAAAGAAAGTATTATAATCCCTCTCGCCTGGGCTACTTCAATGGCAGTTTTTTGATTTTTCGCGAAATAAATTTTTTCAACGGCAGCGACCTCCGGTTTAAATTTATTTATCAGCTTTCCCAGCTTTTCTGAAAGCACAAGGAATTTTTGATTGGTTTTATCTTTGATTTCTATTACTCCGTAATCAATAAGTTTCAGAGGCTTGTCGCTTATTAAGCCATATCCAATTCTTGATGTTCCCGGGTCTATGCCTAATATCTTCATAAAACGCTATATGCTGTTAATTATTTTGTGTTGGTGATAATTTTCTGAACGTCGTCATGATTTTCTAATACTTCAACGAGGTCTTTAATTTTTTGTTTTCCTTCTTCCGAAATCGGTTGCTGAAATTTTGCCCGCCATTCACCATTTATTTTTTCAAATGACCACAAAACACTTCCTTGCTCGGCTATTTTCGCGCCGTTTTCATTTAATATGTTCCGAATTTCAGAGATCGCCCGATTTTTATTATCGGTAATGGCTTCAATGATTATTGCGGCCTTTTCCGGCCCGTAAGCTTCTACTATTATGTCTTCCAGATTTTTTTCTTCAGAAGCTTTTTTAACAGCCCGTTCAATATTTTCATTCGGAACATTGTTTTGTTTTGCCGTTTCTATAGCGGAGCGCAAACGGGGATTAAAATCCGGATTTGGCTCTTGTTTCGCGGCGGCGGAAATAGCGCGCAGTAATTTAGAAAAAACCTGACCGCGTTTTTGATCAGCCGAGCCTTTCTTGTGCTGTATTTGTTTCCAATGAGAATGTCCAGACATGTTAGAGATGTCGAATTCGATATCTCTTAAGCTTTTATTGGCATTAAAATATAGAAATAAGAATTATCGTCCGGGGATTTTATAATCGCCGGTCTGCTGTCTCCGCAAATTCCAAAAATCAAATTTTTGACTCGCTGGTTGCTTTCAATCCGTTCAGTAAAAATTTCCAGTTAAAAGTCAGTTCTTTAACTCCTTCCCCTTTTATTTTAGCCGGAACAACATAACAATTTTCTCCAAGGTATTGATGCGCGGAATATATCTCTAAATTTTTGCCGTCTTTTTCCATTTTTAACCTGATATCATTAATATTACTGCTAAAATTACTCACTAGTTTAAGCGCGTTTATAAAATAATCTCGGCCGACAACGGTTTCTGTTTCAATTTCTTTAGGTATTATTTGTTCGTAATCCGGATACTCCCCGTCTATAAGGCGTGAAATCAATTCAACGTCTTCATTTTTAAATAAAATCTGAGTTGAATCAATATAGATTTTAATTAATTTTTCATCGTTAAAAATACGAATCGCTTCTTGGATTGTTTTTAAAGGAACTATGCATTTAAATCCCTTATTAAAATTAGTTTTATATTCCCGATCGTACAAAGTTTTTTCCGCTAAACGAAAACTGTCGGTAGCGACTAGTTTTAAAATTGTAATTTGAAAATCAAATAAAACTCCACTTATTTCAGGTCGTATTTCCGAAATTTGGGCGGCGCTGGATACTCTTACTAAAGAATCTTTTAAAATTAAAGGGTCGATCTCTATGAAATTATTTTCATTTTCTATTTTTGGAATAATAGGGAATTCTTCTTCTTTTATTCCTTGAATTTTTGCTTCGTAATTGTCGGTTTTAAAAATTAAATTATTTTCATTAACTTCCAAATTTATTCTTTCGCTGTCGCTGTTATTGACGATTGAATAAAGCGTTTGAAAGGGAACGGTTATCGCCCCTTTTTCTATTATTTTTCCGGAAACAAATCTGTTTATTCCTAATTCCAAGTTAGTCGCCGAAAGTTTAATAACCCCATCAATAGTTTTTATCAAAACATTTTTTAATATCGGCAATTTATTATTTTCTGTTATTGCTCGTTCAATCGCCGATAAACCATCTTTTAAATTACTTTTTAATATAATTAATTTCATATTAATATAATTAATTTTATAGTTGTTGTAGTAGTAACTGTGAATTTGTTGAAAAGTTTTAATTTCCCCTTTGTTTTAATAGTTTTTTTCGAGTAATTCCTTTTAAAAACTTCTTAATTAACTGTTAATGATTCCTTTATAACTTTTAATTAAACATTAAAACGATTATTTTATCCGATTTTTATCAACCCTTTATTAACATATCTTTAATCATTAAAATTTTTTGATTCAATGCCGGATTTTTATTGATATCTTCTGATATTTTTTTATAAGAATGAATTGCCGTAGTATGATCTTTTTTCCCCAGTATTTCTCCAATATAAGGATAAGATAAAGAAAGGATGTCTCTTAATAAATACACCGCGACTTGTCTGGCATTTACTAGTTCTTTTTTTCGGCTGCGGCCGGATAAATCGCTCAGAGAGACCTCAAAAACGTCGGAAACCGCTTTTATAACCTGTTTTGGATTAGCAGTTGAAGAAGTTTCTTTAAAAGATTCATTAATGATTTCTTCCGCTATTTTTAGCGTTATTTCGACATTTTTAACGTTTTTAAAGAATAAAATCTTATTTAAAACACCTTCTAATTCCCGCAGATTTTTTTGAGAACGGTTGGCGATAAGAGAAATTACTTCATTCGCAAGAGTCGCGCCTTGTTCTAGCAGTTTATTTTTAATAACGGCAATTTTAAGTTCGTAATCCGGATATCCGATATCGGCAACCATTCCCGCCTCAAAACGAGACCTTAATCGTTCCGACAAAGTCGGTAGAAAACGGGGCGATTTGTCCGAAGATACTATTATTTGCTTGTTGTTTTCATAAAGAGCGTTAAAAGTATGAAAAAATTCTTCTTCGGTGGCAGGCTTTCCTCCTATAAATTGTATATCATCAATAATAAATACATCTATAAATCTGTATTTTTCTTTCATCGTCTCCGCTCTCTTTCCCCTTATCGCTTGCACAACTTCATTGGTGAATTTTTCAGCAGTAACGTATTTAACTTTAATTTTATCCTGGTAAGTTCGTTTAATTTCATTTCCAATCGCCTGCATTAAATGAGTTTTTCCAACTCCAACCCCGCCGTGAATAAATAACGGATTATATTTATTGCCGATGCTTTGGATAATCGCCAAAGCGGCGGCGTAAGCCAGCTCGTTGTTTTTTCCGACAATGAAAGAATTTAAAGTATAACGAGGATTTAAATTTGTTTCAGAATCAATTTTAAGTTCGGAAAAAGCCATCTGGCCAAAATCTTTTTCCGGAGAAGTTTTTTTCAGTTTTTGAATGGCGGTTAATTGGCTGTTATCCACCACAAATTCTATTTTTTTAGTTGTTTCGTCAATATTTCTTAAAGCGGCTAAAATAATCTTATGATATTTATTTTGAACCCAATCTTTTGCAAAATTATTTGGAAGAGAAACTAAGGCCACCCCCTCTTTTTTATCAACCAGCTGGCTGTTTTTCATCCAAGTAATGAAATTCGGTCGAGAAATTTGCAATTCTATTTCTGATAACGCGGTTTTCCAAAATTCTTGTAGTTCCATGGAGAGTAATTTTATTATTAATCTAATTCTATGTTTAGTTTTTATTGAAAGCAAACAGTGAAATTTAACAACCTGTGGATTTTCTGTGGATAATTTTAAATTATCTCATTATTTTCTTAATCTTTGATTTTGCCAGAGAACTATGCTATGATTCTAGCATAAAACACGTCGATAAATACAACTAAATTATTTTTAACGGATTATGAGCAGGACTTATCAGCCAAAAAAACGGAAAAGATCCCGTACTCACGGATTTTTAAAGCGCAGTAGAAAAATCGGCGGACGCCGAGTTCTAAAAAATAGGCGCAGGAAAGGGCGGCATCGGTTGGCTTTGTAATTAGGAAGCCGAATTAAAGATTTTTTGCCGATAAATCTATTATGTTGGCTAAAAAGTACCGTCTTCCTATTCAAGAATTCGTCAAAAAATCCGGCAAAGCCTATAAAAGCCGGTATTTTTTGTTAAAAATATTCCGCTCCGGCGGCAAGTACAGCCGTTTTGGGATTGTTATCAGCAAGAAAGTTTCCGCTAAGGCGACCACGAGAAATAAAATTAAAAGAAGTATTTTTGATTTTTTTAGCCGGCATATTGCCAAGTTGCCCATTGAAGATTATTTAGTTATCGTATTATCAGGAGCCGCGGAGATTGATAAAAAAGAGTTTTCGCAAGAATTAAATAAATTATTAAGAATCAACTAAAAACATGGGTTCTTTATTCAACGAAATTTTATATAAGCCGCTTTACAACGCTTTAGTGTTTTTATACCAATATATAACACTGGAGGATCTCGGATTAGCGATTATTTTGCTAACGATATTAATCAGATTTATACTTTACCCGTTGTTTTATAAAAGCATTAAAAGTCAGGCGCTTTTGCAAAAAATTCAGCCGGAAATCCAAAAAATACAACATAACCATAAAGACAATCGGGAAAAACAAGCTCAAGAGCTGATGGCTTTGTATCGCCAGCACAAAGTAAGTCCGTTTTCCAGCTTTCTGATGATTCTTGTTCAATTGCCGGTGCTTATCGCTTTATATCGTTTGTTTTTACAGGGATTCGCGCCGGAAACATTCCAGAATCTTTATAGCTTTATGCCGGCGCCGGAGCATGTAAACAGCTCTTTGTTGGGCATAGTTGACTTAAGCGGCGAAAATATGATAATTGTTGTTCTAGCGGTAATAACCCAGTATTTTCAGGGTAAATTGAGCCTGCCGAAGCTGGAAAAAGGAAAAGAAGTCTCTCCGGCGGCTAAAATAGGGCGGCAGATGGTTTTTATAGGCCCGATACTGACATTTATCATATTACGCACCATGCCGTCGGCCATCGGTTTGTATTGGCTGGTGACTTCAGTGTTTTCAATCGTCCAGCAGATTATAATCAATAAAAAAGTATATGGAGCAAGTCCAAACAACAATTAAACAAATGTTTGAATTAATGGGCATCAGCGATTGCGCCGTTAATTGCGATATTGAAGGTAA
>ERZ1292623.2498-Hain-H51-01um-R1-2498-length-16382-cov-20_pt1 | contig 16382 bp, 18 predicted proteins | sample MGYA00564398_ERZ1292623 | MGnify/ENA primary metagenome ERZ1292623 (study PRJEB36523, sample SAMEA6512633) | groundwater metagenome | collected 2019-01-07 | study: AquaDiva: Metagenomics assemblies of 32 groundwater samples | reverse complement strand
TGAAAGTTTTCTCTTCCGGCCGATGAAAATCATACTCGAGCATATTCAAACCTACTGGGTTAGCGATATCGCCCGGATCGAAAACAATTACATCCTGCATTCGATTTCGGGGCACAAGCCCCAAAATATCTTCCATCAAATCACCGTGGGGATCGATAACCGCAATGCCTTTGCCGTTTCTCACGTCGTCGGCGGCCATATTCGCAAGCAGATTGGACTTACCTGTGCCCGTCTGCCCGATCAAATACAAATGCCGGCGACGATCATCATCCGATATCCGAATATCAATCGCTTCTCCCCGGAAAACACTCCGGCCGATCAATACGCCGGTTTTGGGAAGATTGGGCGGCGGCGGCGCTTCCCTAGATTTTACGTATTTCACATTGGGAATATCGGTCGAAGATGTCGGCAAATGGAAAATACTGGCTATCTCTCCGCTCGTCAGCGCTATTGCCCCTTTCGAACTGAAAGCGCGGAAAGAATAATTATGGAAAAATTCCCGGTTATTGCTCTTTACTCGCGTCACTTTGAATTCATTCCGATCCGGGGCGGCTACTTGGGAAAAACCGGCCATAAGCCCGTCCAAAATAGAATCAGCTTGGAATTGACTCGGAGCCGAAGCGGCTATTCTTATATTCACCTCAAAGAGCGGCTTGGCTAATTTTGAACTTATAATCTTCACCTCTTCCTCATCGGCTTTTACAATTTGATCCTTATCTTTTTTAGACTTTCCCCGAAGAGCCTCGGATACCTCCGAAAGATTAAAATTCGCGCCACCTTTCAAAACATCTCTTAGTTTTGAACCTTTTTTCAAATTCTTCAAAACGCTTTGAATTTCTTTCTTAAAATTCTTTCCGGCCGGCCGAATCACAAATTGAACCGCCCCTCCCTCACCCACGTCGTTTATATTGGCGAAGCCGCCCAAGATAGGAAGAAAACTATCCGCTTCCATTTCCTCATAAGTGCGGATAGGAAGAACAAAGCGTTCTTTTTCGGAAACAATCGCGCCTGCGGAAACTCCGCTGTAGTTGAAAATATTGTAATCTTCCGCCGCTTCCACGATTGAATCACTCCATAAAGATTGGATTTGTTTCCGGAATGGCTCCGCGAATCGGGCCGGAACGGAAGCATAAAAATGAATTTCTTTGCCCACATGCGGCACCGCTACTTCAAAAGCAACGGACGAACCAAAAGAAATAATAGAATTGAAAAGCTGTTCGGAAACGGCTATTTCTTTTTTAAGATCCTTTTTTTCATCGCTGACCTTGGGAATGCGGATGGAAAAAAGTTTGGTTTCCAATTGGCCGATAAGCCGATTTCGCCGGACATTTTTCCAGAAAAAATAAAAACCGACTCCGCCGGCGAATATCAGCATCGTAACGACGAAACTTAAGAACGGGGACATGGATTATTTTATAATGCCGCGTTTTTTGAGCTCCGGAAGAAATTTATCGATTAACGCATCATGAAAGGCATCTTCGACGAAGGGCGGATATTTTCTCGCTTCGTTCACGGCTTTCTCGATATCTTCGTTGGTCACGATTTGAAGCAAATGTTCCAGGGATTTTTTTATCCCATCGCTGTCACCGGAAGTAAGATAATTCGGCAAAAAATCTTTGTTCGAAGTGGAAATGGGCGCCAAAGCGGGCACAGCCGAAACAGCAATTTCCGCGGCCGGCAGATTGGTTTCTTCTCGAGCAAATGATTTTAGAGACTTCTTCACAATTTCCCTTTCGGTCAAGCCAACTCTATCGGGTAATTCCATTTGTCTAGTCACCTCGTGCCCGAGCCGAGCCAAGCCCTTTTCCACGTTCTCACTGAAATTTTTGACTTTAGTCATTTGGTTTAATTATATCCGATTACGTTCACTATTGCTGGGTAAGATTCTGTATCTGGAAAGAACCGAAGGTACTCGTGGAAACTATATTCGTAGAGGAAGAAAATTGGCTATTAGGCGAAGTAATCGGACCGGTCTGGCCGCTGCCGCCTATCCAATCCGTCTGCCGAATGGAAAAATTACCCCAACGAGTGACGAAACGCGATAAACTGACCTGATCTGCACTCGCTCCGAAAATCCATTGGGTAGTCGCGACGATTTCTTGCGTCAACGGGTCGTCCGCCGTACCCCCCGGACAAGACGATATCGTGGAGGTGGAAATGTCCGCCAATGAATCGTTTGTGCGGCAAACGTTCAAAACATAGAAATCTCGAGCAAAAGATTGGCTGTTATAAATTTGCTGAACCTCAGCCGCAGAAAGCGCGCGATTATAAATGCGGATGTCGTCGAGAAGACCGAGAAATGGACTATCAACCGGCGATGGCCGATAAATACCTATGTATAAAGTATTACCAGTACCCATATCCCTTAAAGTGACTGTGTTACTAGCATCTAGCTTGCCATCTATATATATTGCCTGTGTTGTCCCACTTCTTGTTGCTACCAAATAATGCCAATTATTATCATTCACTGGAGTGACGCCGGTAGTTTCTGACCAGTTACCAACCGCATCGCTAGTTCTAAAATACATAGCACCGCTGCTCAATTGAAAGGTAAAACCCGCTGAACTGCCGCTATTTTGATTAGCGGATACTGCACCAACAGTGGAAGTTGTTTTAACCCAACCACTTAATGTGAAGTCTGCGGTATTAAAATTATCAATTGTTGGAGTTCCTAAATTCACATGGTCATCTATCCCATCAAAACTCAAACAATTCCCGACCCTGCATGTTGAATTGGTCCGAGTCGGTCCATTCGTAAGAGTTCCTATGTTATTGTTTCCAGACATGTCATAAGTCAGAGTGCTCGTGCTCGCCGCATCTTCATCAAAACCCCATTTGGCTATAAGATTACTCGTAACATCATTACTCAATAAACCCTCGCGACCGGCTACCGCGAAATAGGAAGTTCCCGAAGCCACCAGAAAATATTGATTACTTGAACCTTTAGAAAGTCCGTAGATATTCTGCCATTCGGAATTCGCGAATGTCTGAACGTTATTCAAAAGCCCCTGAGTGACTTGGGAAGCAGTGCCAAGATTCTGATTGGTCGAAGTGGAACGGAGCATAAACGCGATACCGAAACTCGCCGTACCGATCAGGACCGCCCCGATGCTTAAACTCACGATGATTTCCATCAAGCTTTGCCCGCTCTCGTCCCGGAGGAAAGAGTTCGGAAAATTTTCTTTCATTGTCCTAATTATATAACAAAACCCGCCATTATGGCGGGTTTTTGTATCTTTGTGCGCCGGGAAGGACTCGAACCTTCGGTGCCCGTAGGGCCGGGGATTTACAGTCCCCTGGAATAGCCGCTATCCGACCGGCGCAAATTACCAAAAGTATTCTAACGGATTAGCGGCGACGGAGCAAATTAATTCTCCGGCGTCTTATTTTCCTCTTCCGCCGGAGGCAATTTTGTCTCCTTGGGAATCTCCTTTTTAAACCGGTTCAATTTATGGCCGATAACATTGTCTAATTTAAGAATCCACACCCGAAACTGCCTCAATATCCTTTCGGAGAAAGTCTTGAGGATAATATCCAGCTTCTCGACATAATGCATCGCGCGGCTACGGCTTCCCGGGCCGTTTTCCGGCTCGTCGCTTATGCGCGGGAGCGCCTCCGCCATAAGATAAAGGATCACGGCCAGCGAAAGCATTATAAGGGTTTGGATTATGAAATAGGTCATTAAAATTCTACAGCTCGTATCGGCAGAATTTTTCCACTTTGATATTCTCCCCAACCTTGGCCGTCACGCCCTTCACCATATCCCCAATAGTCTTCGATTCATCCCTGATAAAAGGCTGTTTCAAAAGCTCTTCCACGCCGACCGGGTTCATTGCCGCTATTTGCATCACAATATTATGAGCCAATTCTTTGAAAGGCTCCGAACGCACCACAAAATCCGTCTCGGCCCGCACTTCCAAAATCACCCCCACCCGTTCGTTGTGTATATAAGCATGGAGCAGTCCCGCGCCGGTCTTCCTCTCTTTCTTGCTTTCGGCCTTCAAAAGGCCGGCTTCGTGAATGAACTCCACAGCCTTTTCCAGATTACCGCCGGCTTTTTCGAGTGCCCGCTTGCATTCCATCACGCCCGCTCCCGTTGTTTCTCTGAGTTTTACAACTAAATTGTTCATAACATCAAATAATTTTATAATTTTTGAATTTTTAAATAATGAACTAATTTCTTAAACATTAAAAAATTAAGATTTATTTATAAAATTACAAAATTTAAAAATTTGTTATTGTCTTATCGCTTCTCTTATTTTACCAAATATCCATTCAATGCTCGATTTCGTGTGATCGTTGGCGAAAATCGGATAATCCATTCCGGCCGGATCGTCGTTCGTATCCATTACCACCACGATGGGAATTCCTAATTTTTTAGCTTCGGCTATAGCCGTATTGTTCTCCGCCGGGTCCACCACCAAGACCGCGTCCGGCAACCTGTTCAAAAGCGCGAGTCCGTCGAACGAGCGCGACATCTTGGCCGCTTCTTTCACAAAATCCAGCTGTTCTTTTTTCGTGTATTTCGTCAATTCTCCCCTTTCTATTTTGCCCTTCAAATCTTGGTAGTAGGCGGAGCGCTGGCCGATAACCTTGAAATTCGTGAGTGTGCCGCCGAGCCAACGGAAAATCACATAAGGCATTTTGAATTCGTCGGCGAGGGCCTTGATGGATTCTTTTGATGCCGCTTTTGTGCCGACGAAAAGCACCAAGCCGCCCGGCGCCAATTTTTCCCTGAGGAACTGGCCCGCTTTATCGAGCGTACTCAAAACCACCTCTGGATCCAGAAGTTCTATCTCGTTCCGCTGTCCGCCGATAAAAGGCTTCATCCGCGGATGAGTCTTGGTTTTCTTGTGGCCGTAAAAAATGCCGGCCTTCGCCATTTCCGTTATCAAATCGTTGTTTATCGTTTCAGCTACCATAGAGTTAATAGGTTAACAAAAATGAGAAGAATGTCAAACCTTGTCTGAAATTCCAAATCCGAATATCGAAATACGAAACAAATACCAAATCCCAATATCCAATGTTCAAAACACGAGTTTCTGTATTTAAAATTTGGTGCTTTGAATTTGTCCCGACTTTGTCGAGGATACTCGATGAAATCGGTATTTAGGATTTCGGATTTCGTGCTTAGGATTTACCATCCTTTCTCCATCTATCAATCTTCTTATGATCTCCGGATAACAGTATTTTAGGTACAAACCATTTTTTAAAAACGGGAGGGCGGGTATATGTCGGGAAAGAGCCATTCTTTTCTTCCAAAGATTCCGTTTTTCCCAGCACGCCCGGCAAGTGCCGGCTCACGGCCTCCGTAACGATGAGCGCCGGCAGTTCGCCGCCCGAAAGCACAAAATCCCCGATTGAAATTTCCTCGTCCGCAATATATTTGGCCACCCGTTCGTCTACCCCTTCATACCGTCCGCAGATGAATATAAGGTCGGTATATCTGCTCAAGCGCTTCGCTTCTTTCTGGGTAAATTTTTTTCCTCGTGTCGAAAAGAGAATGATGCGTGTTTTTGTTTTTTTGGATTTTGTGCTTTGAATTTGTTTAGGGTTTAGGGTTTTGTGTTTAGGGTTTAAAATCGAGATAATCGCTTTTGCGATTGGCTCGATTTTCAATACCATCCCCGGCCCGCCGCCAAATGGCCGGTCGTCCACCTTTTTGTGTTTGCCTAAACCGAACGGCCTTAAATTAACCAGGTCAAACTTGATGATCTTTTTCTTCTCCGCCCGGCCCAAAATGGACGAATGAAGATATTTTTCAATCGCTTCCGGAAAAAGTGTGATGATATGGAATGTCATATTTTAAAATTATACCACTAAACAAAACCCCGCCAGTCCATGGACTGGCGGGGTCTCTTCTAATCGCTTAGAAACTACTGGTCTGTTGCGCTTCTCTCGGACGATGAGTGGAACCTTCCGGCTCCTCTATCTTCAGGTTGACGCGCGCGTTGCCCTTGATGCCCACAATCCTCAATAAGCTCCGGATTGCCTTCGCGGTCGCGCCCTGCCGGCCGACCACTTGGCCCATATCTTGAGCATGAACTTTAAGCGATAAAAGCACGCCCATCTCATCAACCCGCCGATCAATCACAACATCATCCGGATGGTCAACGATTGCCTTCACCAGAAATTCCAAAAATTCCTTGTCGGAGTTTTCTTTCATGATATTTCGTAATCTTTTCTGAAAATCTTTGAATTGCGACCTTTACCGGGTAGTAGAAATTCGATTTGTTTTATTTTTTTGTTTGCTCCACAAACCAATCGAATTTTCACTACCCGGTTGATTTCACTTTAAAATTTAATGTTCGTATCTTAGCACAATTCGTCTGGTTTGTCAAATATTGTTAGGCAGCGGGGGCGGCCGCAGCAGGTGCGGCTTTCGCTTCCTCCGCTTTCTTCTTGGATTGCTTATGCACCGCAATCTTCTTGCCCGAAACCACCCCCGCTTTTACAAGAAGATTATGGACGGTCGGGGTCGCCTGAGCGCCCACCTTGAGCCAATATTCGGCGCGCTTTTTATCCAGATCGAATTTATCCGTCGCAGGATTCACCCAACCCAAGTCATCGGTAAAACGGCCATTCAGTTTAGTCCGCTTCTCGGTAACCACTATGCGGAAAGATCCCTGATGCTTCTTCCCTATTCTTTTTAATTTGATGGCTAACATATCGTAGTTCTTAGATTAGTGTTTTGAGCTTTTAGTGTCAAGTTTTGAGCCACTATTCAAAGATTATACCCTAATCATTGGGGTCATAATTTTTAATCAATTTCTTAATGTTTAAATGATCAAAACCCTCGCCCGCTAAATCGAATGGGCCTCACCGGACAGGTGGTATACTTGAGTATACCACCCAACTATCAGTTATCATTGCGATCGCCTTGATAACTGATAATTAACAAAACCAAAAAGGAGGTTGGTTTTAGAGACAAGAGAATTCTCCTAGAGCGAATATCGCCAGACAGGTGGGCTACTTAAGTAGCCCACCTTCCTTTCTTTTTTTCCAATAAAAACGATGGGGTGCTTGAGTTGAACACTTAACTAGGGCAGGAAAATATTTCCTCAAGAAAACTGTTTCGCAGGCCGACTTGCCTGCGCAAGCAGGGCGGGCAGGGTTTCCGCGAAGCGGAAGAGCGAGGCCGAGAACAAGCGCAAATTTCACGCTGGGAAATTTGATAGCGTGTTTTCGGAGGAAATACTTTCCTGCCCTACCCCTCCAACTTCAATGAAAGCACCTTGGACACCCCGTCCTCCCCCATCGTAACCCCATAAAGCACGTCGGCCGCCTCCATCGTGGCCCGGTTGTGTGTGACTATGACAAATTGCGTCTTCTCGCGGAATTGTTTGATGAGCTCGGCAAAGCGCCGGGCATTCTCTTCATCCAAGGCCGCATCGATTTCGTCCAATATCAAAAAGGGCGGCGGCGAGACGGCAATAAGCGCGAAGAGCGCCGCAAGAGACACCAGGGTCTTTTCCCCGCCCGAGAGCATATCCAAATTCGTAATGCGCTTCCTCGGCAAGCTCACATCCACCTCCACGCCCACATCCAAATCATCGGGCTTTTCTTTCCCTCCGTGTTCCGCATTCAGGACTTCGGCTCCTTCAGGCGTCGGAATTTCTGATTCCTCGGTTAGAACCGGCGCTTTCTTCGCTTCCAGAAACAGCTTGGCTTTTCCGCCGCCGAACATCAGGCGGAAATAATTGTTGAATTCTTCGCTGATAGCATGGAATGCTTTTTTGAAATCTTCGTGGATGCGTTTATCCAAATCCCGAATCATCTCTTTCAAATCCGAAGAGGCTTTTTCCAGATCCGTTAATTGTTTAGTGAGGAAATCGAATCTCTGTTCGCTTTCTTCGGCTTCTTTCATCAAATTCGGGTCTATTTCGCCGATGGCCGCCAGCTCGCCCCGCAGTTTCATCATCTTCTTTTCCGCCTCCGGCCAATCTGAATTGTTTATTATGGAAACGTTTTCCGGCCTGCCCGCATCGCTACGTGAAACGTTGCTGGCGGGTTCGGCCAGTCTTCGCAGATCATGCGCGTTCCGACCTAAAACCGCCCATTCCCGCTCCAATTCTTCCAGCTTCAATTGGATTTTTTCCTTTTCCAGAAGATGGGATTGAATTCTCTGTTCCAACGCATGCGCCTTATTCTTTTCCTGGTTTAGATATTCCACCTTTTCGCGGAAAAGCCGGTTTGCCGCCTGTTGGGCATTGGCGATTTTTTCGTCCTCTTCCTGGAAATTTTTTATTATCGCCTCCAATTCCATTATCTCCCTTTCTATTCTCTTTTGATCTTTCAAAAAACCTTCATCTATTCCTTTTTTCGTTTCGTCAAAAACTTTTTTGATTTTGGAAAGCCAACCCTTGATGGAATTTTTTATCTCCTCCAAATCGCTCAATTCGAGCAAACGCTCGCCTTCTTTCGAAAATTCGCCGAGAAGCGATTTTAATTCCATCGTCGAATGCTCTTCCGCCGGCGCGTTCTCCAGAAATTCCATCTTCGCTTCCAGGCGAGCCAGCTCCTTTCCTAAAGAATTACGCTGCGTCAAAAGACCATTTATTTTTTCGCGGAGTTGTTTGGCTTTTTCATAATCTCCCTGTTCACCGCCCACATCCTTTAATTCTTTTTCTTTCGCCGAAATGCTGCTTTCCGCTTTTTCCAGTTCGTTCCGAAGCTCCCGAATGGGCTCTTCCACCTCTTTCAAGCCTTTTTCGAGACTGTGAAAATGGATGAAAAAGTAGGCGTCTTCAAGGTTTTTTAACTCTTCCTCCACCTCCGAACGCCTCAAAAAGCGGCTTTTCTGGCGTTTCAGGATGCGCACGTGCGGAGCGAGCTCCTCGAGCATCGCCTTCACTTTTTCCATATTTACTCCGCTCGATTCCAGCCGACGCTCGGCTTGGTTTTTTTTCAGGCGGTATTCCCTTAATCCCAAAACCTCCTCGATCATCAAACGCCGGTCTTCAGGCGAGCTACGCACGAAGATATCACTCTGTCCCTGGCCCACTATCATGAGCCCCCGCGTTCCCATCCGGGCCTTGGCGAGCATCGGCAAAAGATCTTTCAGTTTCACTTCGGCATCATTCAGGGAAAATTCCGAATTTCCGGAACGATCTATCCGCCGGGAAAGCGCCACTTCCACCGCATCCACCGGCAAATTTTTTTTATGATTATTGAAATACAAGCCGACGCGTGCCAAACCCATCGCCGGCTTTTTGGGCGTGCCTGCGAAAATGAGATTATCCAGAGTTTCGCCGCGCAATTGCTTCGCTTCGCGCTCGCCCAAAACCCAGCGTACTGCATCGATCACGTTGGATTTCCCCGATCCGTTCGGCCCCACGATAGCCGTCACCTGCGAGGGAAATTCCAAAACGGTCTTTCCGGCAAAAGATTTGAAACCTTGGAGTTCTAAACGGGTTAAGAAATTATCCATCCCAATTTTTCTTTCACATAGACCAAAGCGTTCTCGGCCGCGCGGTACTCGCCTTCCTGCTTGGAGTTGCCCCGGCCCTTCTCCACCATCTCGTCGCCGAAAAGCACTCCGACTAGGAATTCTTTCTGATGGTCCGGTCCGTGCTCTTCGAGCACCCGATAGCTCGGCGTGAGTTTCATTTTTTCCTGAACGATTTCCTGAAGTACGCTTTTCGGGTCCCGTTCCAATCCTTTTTCCATCACTTCGGGCAATTTCGTAAGCACAATTTTGTGGATGAGTTTTTTGACGGCCTCATAGCCCTTATCGAGATATATCGCGCCCAAAAGGGATTCAATGGCGTTCGCAAGAATAACATCTCGCGCCCGGCCGGTATCCTTTGCCTCGCCCCGAGAAAGCATAATGAACTTTTGGAGCGAAATATCCTTCGCGATTTTGGACAGAATGATGTGATTCACGAGCGCCGCCCGCAAACTCGTCATTTTCCCCTCCTGAAACTTGGGGTATTCCGCGTAAAGGTATTCCGTCACCACCAATTCCAAAACCGCGTCTCCCAAATACTCCAGCCGCTCGTTGTTTGGCACGGGCCAGTTGGGATGCTCGTTCACGTAGGAACGGTGCGTCAGCGCCTCCTTGAGAATATCCTTATTTTTGAACTCAATGCCAATTATTTCTTCGAGTTTTTCGGGGTTTGTCACGGTAGCAGTTAATGATTTAGAATCATAATAACCGAAAAAACATCAAATCTCAATGTATATTCCCACTATCGGATTGGAAATCCACGCGGAACTGAAAACGAAAACCAAGATGTTCTGCGCCTGCAAGAACGACGGCGACGAGCGGCGGCCGAATATCAATGTCTGCCCCATCTGTCTGGGCCATCCGGGCACTCTCCCAACCATCAATAAACGGGCGGTCGAGAATGTCATAAAAGTGGGGCTGGCTTTGAACGGTAGAATCACCGACAAATCCAACTTCGACCGTAAGAGCTACTTCTATCCCGATCTCCCAAAGGGTTACCAAATATCCCAATATGACCACCCGCTCGTGGAGGGCGGGCTTTTAAACGGCGTCCGGTTAACGAGAATTCATCTGGAAGAAGACGCCGGCCGCCTAAATCACGACATGGATGGATCCACGCTTGTGGATTTCAACCGCGCGGGCGTGCCCCTAATGGAACTCGTAACCGAACCGGATATAAAGAATTCAGACGAGGCAATGACCTTCGCCCAGGAACTCCAGCTCATTCTGCGTTATCTCGGCGCTTCGGATGCCGATATGGAAAAGGGCCAGATGCGAATCGAGGCGAATATATCCATCGCGCCCAAAGACGCGAAAGAATACGGAACGAAGGTGGAGGTGAAAAACATCAATTCATTCAAAGCCGTTCACGACGCAATCGAATATGAATTGAAGCGCCAGGAAGAAATAATAGCCGACGGCAAAAAAGTCACCCAGGAAACTCGCGGCTGGAACGACGTGAAAAAAATCACCGAAAGCCAGCGCTCGAAAGAAGAGGCGAACGATTACCGCTACTTCCCCGAACCCGACCTGCCGCCGCTCGATTTAAGAACCGCTTTCGATTTGGAAAAACTTAAAGACGAAATTCCAGAACTGCCGGAGGCCAAACGCCGCCGCTTCGGCGAGGAGTTCGGTTTGGACATGAAACTGGTGGAGATAATCATTACAAAAAAATCCTGGGCTGATTATTTCGAACAATCCGTTTCGGAACTAAAATCGAAAATCGCAGAAGGCGATATCCAGCTTCTCGCCAATTACTTCATTACTGACTTAAGAAATTTGATAAATAACTCGGATATAAATCCCGTTAGAAGTCGCGCTCGCGCCAAAGGCGCGAGTCCTTCCGGGACCGCTGGCGCGGCTACTTCTAACGGGATAAAAATAACGCCGGAGCATTTTGCGCATTTAATATCGCTTATTCAGCAAGATAAAATATCGAGCCGCATCGCGAAAAATCTGCTTTTAAAAATGTTCGAGGCCGGCGAGGACCCTGAAACACTAATAGAAAGCGGCGGCATGGAACTTGTGAGTGACGAAAGCGAAATAGGAAAAGTGATCGACGATGTACTCGCCGTAAATGAAAAATCCATAACAGACTTCAAAAAAGGCAAGCTGAACGCCCTTCAATTCCTTCTGGGCCAAGTGATGGCCAAAACCAAAGGCAAGGCCGACCCGAATATCGCGAAGAGAATACTAGAGGAAAAATTAAAGTAGGGTGTCGAGCGCCTGATTTACCAGCCTATCCGCTTCGCGGTTCTTCTCGCGCGGAATATGGGCAAAAGACACGGACTTGAAGTCCTGTTTCAAATTCCAAACGTCTATAAAGAGCGGCTTCAGGCTGTCTTCTTTTACTTTATATTCGCCATTCAATTGGCTCACGATAAGCTCGGAATCCGCCCGCACCTCAATCTCGGCCTCCGTCGCCTTCTTCCCGCCCAAAAGTGACTTGGCTTTTTTTAGGCCAAAGATTACTGCCTTATACTCGGCAATATTATTCGTAGTATTCCCTATCGCCTCGCCGTAACCCTTTTCGCCGACCACCACTCCTATTGCCGCCGGCCCGGGGTTTCCTCTAGCGCCGCCGTCTGTATATATAATCAATTTTTTCATTCTTTTTTTTGATGGGTTTCCACGGGAATTTTCCCGTCGCCTTAAACCTGAAACCGGACGCCTTTTTATGTCCTCCGCCGCCGTATTTTTGCGCTAATTTCGAAACGTCCACCTTACCGTTGGATCTCAAAGAAACATTTATAAAGCTTTTTCTTTGCCGCCAGATAATGCCGATCGGCGGAAGTTTTTTCGAAAGTCTATGACCTATTTCCGATTCCAAAATGGCCGAATTCGCCGCAAGCGTCCTGTAGCCTTCGAAGCGTACGAGCGCGGCCCGCTCCACAGCGGAAGCGGCGATTTTCTGCTCGTAGGCAAAAATATTCTTCGCCTGCTCGAATATTTTTTTTCGTTCTTTCTTGTTCTCGAGCCGGGCGGCAAACTTGCTCCAATCCTTGAAATCAAACTTCAGGAGAAAAATCACCGAACTTAATTCTTTCGCATATGGAAGACGAAAGCGCCATAGGTCGTTATCCTCAAGATATTTGAGGAAAAGCGGGGTTTTCTTTCCAGGATGGAAATATCCCCAGGCAATCGTCGCTCCGGAATTGTCGTTATCAAAGACGTTCTGCGGGAATTTTTCCATGTCTTCCTTCCGGCTCTTGTGATGATCCAATGAAACAATGCTTTTATTTTGTTTCATCAGCCTGCGAAAAACCGGTGCCTTAAAACTCATATCCAGCGTATAGACGATTTTGTTCTTCAATGGCTTTTCCGGCAGAGTTTCGGGGTTTACAGGAATGTATTCCGCCTTGTTCCCGAATTTTTTCCACGCTGCCCAAGCCGCCCCGAAGCCATCGGGACAATTAGCGTGATACAAAATAACGATTGATTTCATATTATTTTAACGCTTCAATCCCCGGCAATTTCTTGCCGCTCAAGTATCCCAACATCGCGCCGCCGCCAGTAGAAATAAACAAGTTTCTAGGAATTATGAATTTTGAATTATGAATTAAGGATAGCGACGCGATGGTTTCGCCGCCGCCAATTATTATCTTGGCTTTTCGGTTGGATAAAACGGCTTTCCAAATTCCAATCGTCCCTTTTTCAAAACCTTTTTTTTCGAATAGCCCCGGCGGGCCGTTCCAGATTATCGTTCCCGCTTCATTTATCAAATCAGCATAAGAATTGACCGTAAAGGGACCGATATCCCAGATAAATTTGCCGTTCTTCCTAGCATCGTCGGGCCAGATGAATTTCGGTTGTTTCGGAATGCCAGATTCATTGAATGCATTCGAACCCAAAAGCACGCTGTCCGCCTTCCTCACCAGCTTTTTCAGCTTCAATATTTTTTCCTTGAGCTTCGCTCCACCCAAGACAACCACAAAAGGATGGGTGCTATCGTCAACTATAGCACCTAGATTTTTCATCTCTTTTTCCAAACAAAGCCCGGCATAGGACGGTAGGTATTTCGTGACGGCGCAAACCGAAGCATTATTGCGGTGCGAAACCGCGAAGGCATCGTTCACATAGAAATCGCCGAGCGATGCCAGCTGTCTGGCCAATTTATCATCATTTCTTTCCTCTCCCGGTAAAAATCGCATATTCTCCAGAAGCACAACATCCGCCGGCCGACAGAAATCCACCCGATGCGATATTTTTTTGGCGATTATCGGCGCAAAAAGTCGGAGCGACAATTTTCTATCGGAGCTCTTGGGACGACCGCAATGGCTCAAAATAATCACTTTCACTTTGTTTTTCAAAAGCAGCTTAATAGTGGGAATCACCGCCTCCAATTTATAAGAATTTAAAGGATTTCTCGAATCCGTATTTAAATCAATCCGTAAAAGGCAGGTTTTGCCAGCATATTTCTTCGCCACGGAATCGGAAAGAAACTTTATCATCTAAATCATTATAGACGAAATACGTTACTAAGAAAATGAAAAATCCCATGCTATTTGCATGGGTTTACTCATAAATATTGAGTATTATTTTTGAAGTGGCACATCGTAAATAAGATAATGTGCAGCTTCGCGGAATGCTTCCTTAATTCTTTTAGATTCTTCTTCAGTTACCGGACCGCGCGTAGATTTTTCAACCATTTTCTGTTGTTTTGCCTTGATTTCATTCAAGGTTTTATCAAAACCGCTGTTTGGGATATTCATAACAACCTCCTATAAATTTATTAGGTGAATAAATTATTTGTGAATTTGTTTGTTTGTAATGTAGCACTAATCCAATAAAAAGTCAATGGTTTAAATAACAAAGAAAAAATAAACCAATAAGAGACTTTCCCGCGTCTCCTGAGGCAAATCTCGGAGGTGGAAAAGCTCGGCCCCTGAGCGTAGCGAAGGGTTTTCCGCCGAGAGCTTAGCGGTGCGCGGTTCCGCAGGAGAACCGCGACACCCGGTGACGAAAGAGACGTGGGAGAGGCGATGATACTCGGAAAGAGTATTTTCAGCTAAAATACAACCAATGGCAAAAAACATTGTCGTTTTGGGCGCCGGCTTCGGCGGACTCCAAGCCGCGCTCACGCTCTCCAAAAAACTCAAGAAACGCGACCTCTGGGAAAAATATTCCGTAGTGCTGGTGGACAAGAACCCCTTCCATACCTTCACTCCCCTTTTGTACGAAATTGCCACGACCTCGCCAGAAACCGCGAGCAATTTAAAGCTTCAGGAGCTGGTGTCGTTTCCTATTAACTCGCTGATTTCCTATCGGCACATTACCTTCATTAACGACGAGTTGGCCGGAGTGGATATGGATAAAAAGCGCGTTAGATTATCCCGTTCGGAAATAGATTTCGAATACCTTATAGTCGCGCTTGGCGCGGAGGTCAATTATTTCAATATTCCGGGATTGGCCGAGAATTCCCTCCAGATGAAGAGCTTCGGCGATGCGATAAAAATCCGCGATAAAATAACGGAGGTTTTCAGAAATTCAAAGCAAAATGTTCGGATAGTAATCGGCGGGGGCGGCGCGACTGGCGTGGAGCTCGCGGGCGAGATAAAAGGATGTATCCCGGAACTCCGCAAGGAATGCGGAAGCAAATGCGATACGGAAATAACGATAGTGGAATCCAATCCAAGCGTACTCTATAACCTCGATAAGCGAGTTTCGGAAAAAGCTTCGCGAAGGCTCCAAAAAATCGGAGTATCGATCGTTACGAACGCAAAACTTTCTAAGATGGATGAAAAAGGTGTGTATTTTACGAATGGCGATAAACGCGACTGCGATATCGTAATCTGGACCGGCGGCGTAAAAGCAAACGAGCTTACCAATGACATGCCTTTCAAAATAGAAAGCCACGGCCGAATTGAAGCGGACCAAAACACCAACTTGGGAACAAACCACGAAAATATCTTTGCCATCGGAGATGCAGCCGTAATTTATCATCCTCACACCAATCAGCCGACACCCTGGACGGCTCGACCGGCAATAATGGAGGGCCGAATTGCGGCCAATAATATTTTTCAAAAAATTCTAGCGGTGGAAGGAATCGCGAAAGAGCCAAAACAATATTGTTATCGGCACCGCCAATATCCCTATATTATCCCCATCGGCGGCAAGTATGCCGTCGCGAAAATCGGCCCGTTCGTAATCTCTGGAATCTTCGGCTGGGCATTTAAAGGCATCACCGAATTGAACTACTTTCTCTCCATAATGCCACCGCTTCAAGCACTCAAAATCTGGCTGAAAGGATTTTTAATATTCGTCAAAAACGACCGGCTGGGATAATTATTTCAGGATATAAAAGGAAAAAACGCCACAAATATTGCGGCGTTTTTCTTTTCAATTTAATCCCAACATCACCTGTGACTGGCATGTATTGCCGGAACTTTCCCTCCATGAATTGTTCCATTAATATCAGTCATATAAAAACCCGAGGTTATCTTCGGTATTATGATACCCCCTAATTCATCTTCTTTATGAGACTGTTTAGTAGAAATATTATTCTTCTCAGAAGATATTTTTAATTTGTTGCCAGCCAAAATAGTGGTTTTCGGCATAAATCCTCCATTATTAGTATGATTTGGTTTGAAATTGGGTTAATTATGTGAAGAAAACTGAACATTATCCTACCACAATCAACTAAAAAACAAAAGTGCCGGCTTTCTCGCATCGAATTATTAGCAATGAATTCCCGGCGAAATCTACTTTCCCCAAGATAAACTCAAGTATCATCGATATCTAGCGCTTTTACTTCTCTGTTCGGAATGGGAAGAGGTAGGCCACACTAGATCTGATCACCAGGAAATCACTAATAACAATTCGGCACAAATCAGCTTTTTGAGATAGAAATTAAGGTGTTTCACAAAGAAATTGTGAAGCGGTGAACATATTAGTACTCCTCGGCTAAAACCCTTGCGGGCCTTACACCTAGAGC
>ERZ1292623.2494-Hain-H51-01um-R1-2494-length-16404-cov-6_pt1 | contig 16404 bp, 20 predicted proteins | sample MGYA00564398_ERZ1292623 | MGnify/ENA primary metagenome ERZ1292623 (study PRJEB36523, sample SAMEA6512633) | groundwater metagenome | collected 2019-01-07 | study: AquaDiva: Metagenomics assemblies of 32 groundwater samples | reverse complement strand
GGTTTCTGTAATTTGCTTTAAATCTCGTTCATCACCGTAAAAAAATAGTTTATCTAGACCATTTCCATAATCTATCTCTTGAAAGCCTTGAGATGCTGTAAATTCTCCGCAAATTCCTCTAACTTTATGATTTCCTCTAAAAAAGTGATTTATTCTGATAAATCCTTGAAGACTATCTTTTTGCTGAACTGCTCTGACATTTAGACTTCCCCTTATCATTTAAAGCTGGAAAAAATCGGATTTATAAACATTATTGTAAAAACTAGTTTGACTTTGAATGTCTTCTTGTATGTTCTGGCATAACTCTAAACGGAGAATACATACTTAAGAATTAACAATTTATTCCTCTGCCAGATGAAAAAACAAGAGTTGGGGGATTATTTAGGAAAGAGGCAATTTCAATTTTAGATTTACCTACATAATAAGATAAATCTAAATAATGTCCTGCTTTTTCTGCCAAATCAAATAGTTCTTTAACAAACATCCTATCAAAACCGGCACGAATGGCTCGATAACCGCTTGTTTCTTTAGGAGGAAGTGTAATTTTTTTTAAATCTTCAAGTTTTATTCTTGAGCTAAGATGAATCAAAATATCTCTAGCTAGTATAATTTTTCCTTTATCTAATTTACATTCTTCTACTGAAATTCTTGCAAAGCCATCTCTATCATACTGGTATCTATTATTGTGATCATACTCTCTATCTAAATGAGATGGAAACAAGTCATCTGCCATGGCAGAAGCAATTTCTGAGCTTCTAAAATTTTTTAAAAAGGCTGTCTTATTTCCATAGAAAAATAAATCACCTTCATTTTGCGAATAAGTTATAACTTGATCTGCTACTGAAAAATCTGCACAAATTCCTTCTATTTTATTAGCTCCCCTTGCACCTCTCATTCTTACAACTCCATAAAAACCATCATCTTTCGGAACTGCTCTTAGTTGTGCAATTATTCTTTGTTCTACCATGAAAATAGACCAATAATTTCATTTATAAAAGTAATTGATTTAAATGCTGCATTTATAGACATTTAATGTATCTGATTTTTCTAATAATAAACAATCTTTCTTCATTGCTTCTAGCGGTGCTCTTTGATTAGGACCGAGCTTAGAATATCCGAAAAAGTCTTCTAGAAATATAAAGTTTTTGGTTTGATTATTCCAAATTTCTGCTCCTGTGTAGATATCCACTCCATTGTACAAAGCATATCCGCTTTCTAATCCATTTAATGAAAATGGGATGATATAATCTGGCTTCTTGAGATACCATTCTACACCTGGACTTGACAAAGCAACTAGATTGTTTGTTCTAATCAGTTCTTTTGTGGATGTATTCAAAGACTTATAATCAATTATTGGTTCTGTTGTTGAATAAGGGCTTATTACTTGGGGTTTAACTACAGTTAGATAATTAGAATCAAAAAATAAGTTGGAAGGATAGATTACTGCTAATGCAATGATAAGAACACCAATTACCTTATTGCTTTCATATAAATAAGATAATAATGAAGCTAGAAATATTATTACTGAAAGAATTACAAAATAAGCATAGCGTAAAGCAAATACTTTAACAAAAAATAAACCTGTAAGCAATATTACTGAAGGCAAAAGTAAAAGATAAAACATTCTTTTATTCTTTTTATATGCAAATGGAATTCCAAGTAAAGAAATTATGAAGAAAGCTCTTAGACTCTTGAAAAGCTGGGAAGTGTATTCTTCAGCGTATTCGCTTCCTAGAGATGTAGTCTTTTCTAGTCCAAAAAACGAAGAACTAAAATAAAGGCTTACTAATATTGGTATTATGAATAACTTCCAGTCTTTATGGTTTTTATAGAAATAAAATAGAAAGAATGGGACTAAGACTAACCCTGCTAACTGTGTTTGAACTGTAATCAAAAGAGAAACAGAAGCAACATAAGCATACTTTTTGCTCTTTCTAGATTTGTAGAGCAAAAATATTGTAAGGAAAAAGAAGAACTGAAAAGCCTGATAGAATCTTGCTTGCCTTGAATAAACTACTTCTAAGAATAGAAAGCAAGTAAAAATGGCTGCGATAATTGCTGTGCTTTTATTGAATTCCCTCCCTATAAAGAAGGCTAGGATTATTGTTCCTAAACCAAATAAAACCGAAGCTAATCTTACCAGAAAGTCTGTCTGACCAAATAAAAGAAAGAATGCTTGAATATAATGAAAAACTAAAGCCCTGGAATAAAAAAACCCTGAATCAAAGATAGGGATTCCTTTTTCAACTATTTTCTGGCCTGCCAATGAAGAAATTGTTTCATCAAACCATAATGGACTTGAGCCTAAAGCGTATACTCTTAGAATTAAAGCATAAATAAGAATTAAAGATAAACCAATTATCAGTTTATTTTTGTAAACCTTCTTAAGATTCATATTTTTATTAAAACTTCTACTAATTAAAACTTAGTTATTTTAATTAACTAAACAAAAGATTTATATAGGAACAGTTAGTTCCGTTATAGGAACTATTAGTTCACATAATATGACATCTTTAACAGACAAAGAAAGCGAGATATTAATTAAATTATTTAAGAATTTTAGTACGAACTATAATGCAAATTCAATATCTAAAGAAGTTGGTCTTAGTCCGAGAGGATCTTTAAAAATATTAAAACGTTTAGAAAAAAATGGAATATTAGCAGGTAAAAAACTAGGGAAAGCTGTATTTTACAAATTAAACCTGCAAGATTTATATGCAAGTAAAATAATGGAAACGACCTTAATCAAAGAAACGAGAACTAAGGCTATGAGGTGGATTGATGAATTTAAAGAAATATTTGATTATACTGATATAGTTCTAATTTTTGGGTCAGTTATAAAAAACCCAAAACATGCTAGTGATATAGATGTTCTTTTCGTTTATAAAAAGAAAAATTATAAGATTGTTTCCAACTTTATTTTAGCCAAAAACAAAATACTGTTTAAAAAAATACATGATATACCTCAAACTATCCAAGATCTAAAAGAGAACCTTAAAAATAACCCAGCTATTATAGATGCAATAAAAAATGGTTATATCTTGCATGGTTATGATAAAATTGTTGAGGTAATAAAGGATGTCACAATCTTCTAAACATGTAGGATGGTGTTTAAATAAAGCTAAGAAAGAACTAGAAGAATGTAAAAAATTGGGAAAGAGAGCAAAACATAGAGGCTTAGTTAAATCTAAACCTGACAAGCAAGAATCGAAAAATCATTTGAAAAAGGCTGAAGAAAATTTAGAATTTGCCATCCAGCTAGATAAAAATAAATATGGTTATAAGATTATAGAATCTTTATTTTACTGCATATATCAATGTTTTCTCTCTATTGTATCTAAATTTGGTTATGAATCTGCAAACCAAACATGCACAATAAGTTTAGTTGAATATTTAAAAGAAGATGGCAAAATAGATTTGGATCAGAAATTTATTGAAATGATGAAATATAAAGATGAACAGAAAGAAGACATGTATAGCATTATTGAAATGAGAGAAGATTATACTTATAGTTCTAAAGTCTCTGTAGAAGAAGAAAAGATTGAAGAATTAGTAACTACTTGTAAAGAGCTTTTGGAAAAAACTAAAGAAATCATATATTTAGAAGAACAATGATATTTAGGACAAATTAATATCAAAAAATACTCAATTTATTATATACAAACACTTAAAATGGGTCTGGCATTGAGGATTTAATATAAAATGGCAAAAAAATATGGATATAAGTGTGAATATAAATTTAAAGAAATTAAATTTAACAAAGAGGATATTTCTAATAAGACATCTATGGCTAATGTAGAAAAAAGAATTGCAGACTTAAACGAACAGATAAACAATAAGTAATGCTAATAGAACTATTCAATAATAGCGCTTATTTGTAAATTCTTCCTCTTTTATCAAAGACCCTTACAAATAAAATCTTTCTTTTAAAATCTATATCTATTAACATCCTATAGTCTCCTATTCTTAATTTATAATCTTCACCTTCAAAATGTTCTAGAAACCTAAATGGATCCAAAACAATTTCATTAAATCAAAAAATCGATGCACTTTTGATTTGTGCTCGATTTTTGGATGATTGAAGTTTCGATTTTGTGAGAAACTATCAACATTTAGATTTAATTCTTTCTTGGATATCTTTAGGAAGATTTCTGAAAAATTTAGTAGCCTGGTTTGAGAATTTTACGGAGTAACTCATAAATTCTCTAAATCTGTGTAAGAGGATTCAGGGTCTTTTCGAGCTTTTGCTAATTCTTTTTTAGCCCATTCTGTAAGCTTTCCTTCAGACATTAGCATATATTTTATTAGAGCAATATCTCTCTTTAGGGATAAAATATCATCATGCAGATGTTTTGCATTAACTTCCATATATTTCTTACATTAAGCTAACTTTTATAGTTTTCCATTGCCTATTAGAACCACTCAGTAATCGATACAAATCCTTAAAAAACCGTATTAGAAAGTAGTTTAACCTAAAATGGATGATTCTGCTAGAAAAAGACAGGAAGATTGGGAAAGAAGTTTAGCATCTTGGAAAGCTAAACAAGGACAAGCTCCTCAAGTTTCTAAGCCAGTGCATCATACTAGCCATTTACCTCATGAGCCTCAAACATCTTCTGCATTATCTAAATTTCTAATATTTTTAGCATTTGCAATTCCAGTTGCTCTTTTGGGTTATGCCCTTTACATTAATTATTTGCCTTTTGGTTATGAAGAGACTTATACTTTAACAATAGATGAAGAAGGAATTATTTCTCCTCTTTCAAATGAAATTTATTTGACAACTCCCCAAGGAAGAAAACTCTTGTCATTACCTGAAGGAGTACAAGGACAGGTTAATTTAGTTCTTGACCCTAACATAGTTTTGAAAGATGCAACACTTGATGTAGTTTTAAATGGAGAAGGAGTTTATTTAGCAACTCCAGTAAATATTTCTGAAATTGAATGGGATTACAACTGGGATTTCACACAAAGCGTCCCTGAAGATTTGGAAGGAGCTGCAAGCTATGATTCAGAGCAACAATGTGTGCATTTCAATGCATATGAAGAACAAACACTTTCACTACCAAACTCACAAAATCTTTTTGAGTCAGGTCCAATGAGCATTTATGTTAAGTGGAGGCCTAGCACTATTAGTCAATTGCTAGGAAACAATCAGCAGATAGTAGGACATTATAATTGGGAGATTTATCAGTCTAAAGATTCGATAAGATTTCAGGTTGGTAGAATGAATGATGCTAATGGCTCATTCTATTTGATATCTTATCCAATTACTGATGAATTCTTCAACAAAGAGCACGAATTATTAGCTATTTATTCTCCAGATACAGAAGGTAAGGGTTATATTGAGTTCTGGGTAGATAATAATTTAGCTGGGAGAACTTTGACTAGTAAAGATATTATTTATCAGAATTATAATAGTAATAGGACTTTGAGTTCTGGCTGGAGTTCGCATAATGGTGGAAATAATGCTTATTTTGATGGTTGCATTTATGAAACGAAAATAATCAATTCAATTGTTAGTCAAAAGATAACTGAAATGATTATTAACAATATAAATCAAACGGCAATTATTCCAGTTGTAGGCAAGGGGAACATTACATCTGTGAGTATTACGGTGAGTCAATGATGCGAAAAGAACAGGCATATAAATCAACATATATTTTATTTCTTAATCTGGCTATTGTTTCTTTGGCGTTATTAATTTTAAGTCAATTTCAGATTATCCAAATACCTAGATTTTTTACTTCTACTTTGCTGTTTTTTATAGTAATTTTTTCTATTTCATTATCCATTCTATATAAATCAAAATTAAATCACTTCCACAACAGATCGACTCATTTTATGGATTCTTTCTTTCAAACTTCTCCATATTTCTTTCTTGCAATACTTATAACCCTTGCAATAAATCAATTCCTAAAACTTGATTTTATCACTGAAAGAAACACACATATTATCATATTGGGTGTAGCGTTTGGTTTCTTTTCATTCTACGCAAATCGCAATAAAATTGAGAGAGAACTAGAAGATGAAAAGCAAAGAGAAGAAAGTAAAGAGCAACAAAGAGCAAATGATTTTGCATATAAATTCCCAAGAATAAGTAGAGTTTGGGGTTTGAGGAGTGTTGTTAAGTGGATGTATAAGGAAGGCTGGGGTTATAGTGTTGGTTTGATTTTGATTGTTGCAGTTGGTTTTGTGCTGAGGGTTTGGAAAATCCTTAATCTAGGATTGGTATATGATGAGGTATTTCAAGTTTTTTCAGTCAATTCTATAAATAGTTTCCTTATACCCCATCTAGGTGATGGATTGTACTTAAGAGGAATTTTGATAAGTTATATAGGATTTGCTTTATCTAGATTAGGTTTTACAGAAATATTAGCTACAAGAATTCCTGTTACATTAGCTGGAATTATTATTTTACCACTAATTTATTTTATTTCTAAAAGGGTAGGACTTCTTAAAAGGTATGCATTGTTGGTAACTCTTTTAGCTTCTTTGGAACTGATGCTCGTTCAGTTTAGTAGAATTTCTAGATTTTATCTCTTGTCTACATTAATATTGTTGTTGTTTTTATTTTTGTTTTTGTCTAGAAAAAAGCCGAAAATGTTGCCTTTAATCATATTAATAACATTCTCATTTTTATCTGAAATAAGTCTAGCCATATTCATATTTGCTTCTGTTTTTGTGGCTTATTTTACTGTAAATTTAAGAAATTTAAAAGAGGATAAAAAATATATGTTCTCTTTTTTAATCATAATCCTCTTTTTGCTAACTTTTTTCTTCTTTTATATGGTTACATACCAATCTACTTTTTTAGATAGAATATTAACATTTAATTTGGAGGCTAATTATCTTCAAAAATATATTTCATGGCTGTTTAGCTCATACCCACATTATATTCTACTTATTTTAGGAGGATTAATTGTATTTCTAAAATCTAGAAGAGAAAAGATGTTTATATCAATATTCTTTTTAACTTTTCTAAGCATATTGTTTGCAACAAATTTGCTAGACTATAATTACACAATTAGGTCGTTCATTGTATTAATACCAATTATGTTAGTGATCTCTATTCTTAGTTTAAATTATCTTTCGAAGATTGTTCCAAAAACACTAATTGTATTTGTTACAATTTTAATTATTTTTTCATTGATCTATGATTTAAAATATTTGCCATTGAACTATGGAGACAAATACCATCCAGAAAAGATAATGTATGAAAAACTACCCATTGTCCTTGATTGGGAAAATCCTTCTATTTACATTAAGGATCGCTATGAGGAAGGAGACATTCTTATAAGTCATGCTGTAAACCCTTATTTTCTATATTATTATGTTGGAGAAATACCGCACTTAAGTGTTAGGCACATAGGAACCTCGAGATATATAAATGGCTCTTATTATGACCAGTTCTCTGAAATTAGAGTAGTTGATGATACCAAGGATTTAGAGATATTTATACAAGAATCTTTAGATGCTGGGAAGAAAATTTGGTTACTATCTTCTGGAGCAAACTGGGGTATAGATAATCCATTTTATGAAAAATATTTTGGTAAACCAATAACTTTAGAAGCTCCAGTTCAAATTACAGATTATTTAAGGATCCAAGAAGATAGTCTAGCATATGTTGGCAAAGATGGTTTAACAAAGGTTTATCTATTTCAGAGCGATTAGACCTTAAAAATCGTCAATTATTTCCAATAAACAACTTAGAAATAAAAAATATTAAAGTTGTATAAATTACATAAACTGCATTGGCAAATACTGAAAATGCTAAACCTATATCTAATGGAAGATTAGCTACATAAAATCCAAGCATCCATCCACCTTGTGTTAGCCCTATATTTGCAGGAAGATTTATTGGAAGAAATGTTGTTATTGTCGAGATTATAGAAGCTAAAAAAGCAGATAATAATTCAGCTTCTGTAATTTGAGTAAGTAAGACAACCCATATTGAAAAAGAGATTAACCAGATAAATAGTGTGTAAATAAAAAGAGAGGTTTTTTTACTAACTGGCAAATTGTTAGATCCTATTACATCTTTTAATTTTGTAGCTGTTTTCTTCAAGAGGTTACTTTTTTGGTTTGAAGGGATTAATTTATAAAATAATGATGGGTAAATTATAAAAGTTAGACAAGCAACTAAAAATATAGATAAAAATAATATTGAGTATCCTTTGCCTACAACATTACTAAATAATAAAATTGCCATAGAAAATAGTCCCACTAGAAATAAGTCATAGATTCTAAATAATATTACATCTGATAATGATTTTGTAACAGTTATATTCTCTTCCTTTAATTTTTTTATATAAGCTAATTCTCCTAATTTTAAAGGTAAAAGCATTAAAAAGAAATTATGATAAGCGGTAATTATGTAAGTTTTTTTAACTTGAAATTCACTGTTTAATATCTTAATTCTTAATGCTTTGAATAAATAAAGCAATGCAAAAAGCAAAAAAATTAATAGCCATATAAGTGGACTAACTTTAGATGACATTTCTTTAAATAACTTAAAATCTACTTTTGTCATAATATAGATAAAAAAAGATAAAAAGACTAAATTGAGAATAACTTTTAGAAATAATCTTTTATTCATTTTTGATTCCCTTGACAAATAACATTACTGAGATTTTATTGATAACTGGAATTTTAGCAATTATTTTATCAAGAATGTTGTAAAATGGAATAAAAATCTTTGGAAATGGGGGCGTGTAAGCAAAGTTTTCAATATTATAAGAGACATTTTTGTGGTTCAACCATTTTTTAAATAACCTCTTTTTCATTAAAGAGATATTCTTTTCCTCTGGTAAAACGATTGATGAAATAAAGTTTGTAGGAAACATATAATTTGGCTCCATTATGCAAAACCTTCCACCTTTCTTTAAAACCCTTATCATTTCAGATATCCCTTTTTGAGGAATCTCAAAATGATGTAAACTGCCTGAAATAAAGACTTTGTCAAAAAAGTTATTTTTAAATTTTAAATTCTCTCCCTCCATCGATAGGAGTTTAACATTTTTGAATTCAGATAATCTTTTTTTGGATTGTTCCAACATACTTTCTGATAAATCAATCCCATAATAACTAACATCCTTGGGAGCTGATTTTAGCAAATGGTAAGCATGGATACCTGTTCCAACTCCTAACTCCAAGACTCTATCTTTTTTCTGAATATTGAAGAAATCTCTAATCGCATTAATTTTGTTAATGTGGTTGCGGTTTTCCCTTTTCTGTTTTTTATCAAAAGAATCCGCTAATTTAGAATAAGTTTCTACTTGAATTTTTTTAAAATTACTTAATTCATTCATTTTACTAAAATTCCCCTGTGTTTATTAAATGGTGCTTTCCATTTATCCATATTCTCTTCCCCATGAAGCCAATAACTGATTGTAGATACTCCTGAGCATACAGCCATATGATAAACACCTCCATCTTCTGAAATGAAATTTTCCATTTTAGATATTTCTTTTAAAGATTCCATAAGGTTACATTTGCCATCTCTTCTATGGATTTTAAATCCTCTAAGTTCATTTTGTATAAGATCGTATCTTTCTTTGTCTTTGGATCCTCCAAAAAAATGATATTTCTTATTTTTTCCAACTTTATTTATTATTTCTTTCCATTTTTCAATTGGGAGCCTATTGTCTTCTTTCATGGCTGAAGCATATATTCCCACAGAATTTTTCTTTTTACTACCACTTCTAACTAAAATTAGATTATTTTCTGAAAGTGATTTAGAGATATGAAGAGGTTTTAACAAATCTAAAAATAATTTGGCTTCATATTTTTTATTAGAATAACCTACTGAGAAGTCATATGCTTTCTCCTTTCCATTATTCTTAAATCCTATTTTTACTGGAGCTTTTGATAATAGGCATAAAATAGAAGGAATTTTTCTATGTTGATCAAAATCTATACATACCTCATAGTTTTTTTTACTTAGAATAAATTTTGCTAATTCTTTTGGTTTGTCAATTACTGTAATTTTATTGAAATTACTATAATATTGTCTGCAAAACTCATTTCTTTTAAACAAGAGAATATCTATTTTTGACTTTGGAAATTTTCTTTTTAATTCTTTAAATGCAGGGATGTTAAGTAAGAAGTCTCCTATTCCTCCAGGACGTATAAGAAGAATATTCTTTATTTTCTTTTTATTGATAGCTGGTTTATTTTTACCCTTAGATTTACTTAATAAATTAAAAACTGGTTCTCCGACTAATTTGTCAAATAATATTGTTGTTTTTCTTTTCTTGTTACTCATTTTTTTGGGGTAAATAATTTATTTTATAAATTAATATCATGAACCAAGAAATAAGACTTACCAATCCTAGAATGAAATAAACAAGAGATATATGTCCTATTCCTTTAATCATCTCGAACGTTACACCGTTAGTTAATTCTTGACTAGGCTCTGCTCCAATTAAAACTTTTATTAAACTAAAAAATATTGCATAAACAAAAGAAACTGTAGGAACCATCCACCCTTTAATTTTAAGATATATTTTTCGTTTATCATCTGTAAATAAAATTGCATAAATTGAAACAATAATTCCCAAGCCTACCATTGAACTAGTTAAAACTAATGAACCTAATTGTTGTGAATTAAAATAAGTAATTCCTATAAAAAATACTTTAATAGCACGAAAAAAGATAGAAAAATTGATATTTAGCATGAAGAAATAATAAATTGAGATTAGTATTCCTAGGATAAAACATCTAGTTAAAGTTAATGTCTTAAAGTTAGATTTCATTCAAAAATGTCTTAATTTATAGTTATATAAATAATCGCATTACTGAATCATTTTCCTTAAAACTTCATTAAATCTTTCTATTAGCAATAGAAACTATCTTCTATTGTGGATAGAAGCTATTTGATTAACTAATAATCAAAGTTCACTTTAATTTGATAATATCTCGGACATAATAACGCCTTTCTACTGGAGAGGTATTCACATTAGTTCTTATTATGAGATCCATCAGGATTCCAAAACAAAAGAACATAACTCCTATAATTATTAGGAAGAAACCTAAGAAGAACCAACCGCTTCTGTTCAATGGAAGACTTCCTGTAATTTTCTGATATATTGACCATATGATTGGAAGCAAACCTGCGAAGAAAGATATTAGGCCTAAACCACCGAACATGTGAAGCGGTCTGTTTGAATATTTGTTTAGAAACCAAATGTAAATTAGGTCTATGAAGCCTTTGTACATTTTCTTATAATTGTATTTGGTTTTTCCCTGTGTTCTTGGTCTGTGGTTTACTACTACTTCTCCAATTGTAAACCCTTTCCATCTTAATAGAGCTAAGATGTAACGATGCATTTCTCCCCATAAATCTAGGGACTTTGCTGCTTCTTTTCTATATACTCTTAAGGTACAGCCAGTATCATGTACATCATCTTTAATTATAATTCTTCTAAGCAATCTGCCTATTTTTGTGAGTATTTTTATTCCTGACTTGTCTTTTCTGTGTTTTCTCCAGCCAGCTACTACATCTAGATTATCTTTTTCTAGTTTTTCTAGTAATTTTGGAATGTCTTTGGGGTCGTTTTGAAGATCTCCATCCAAAGAGATTATTATGTCTCCTTGGGCTTGCTTGAAACCTGCGTCTAAGGCTATTGATTGACCATAATTACGATTAAGATTAATTATCATAGAATTTTTCAGTTTTTTTAGTTCAGTTAATGATTTGTCTTTACTTCCATCATTAATGTAAATTATTTCGTAATTGCCTAATTTATCCATTACTGCACGAATTTCGGCATCTAACTCTTTGATGTTTCCTTCTTCTTCGTATATTGGAACTATAACTGAATACTTCATTGAACTTCCAGAAGATTGAACTATTATAAATATTTTGATAACTTAGACTTAATAGTTATACCCTCCACTCATGTTAGCTCTTCTTTCTATTACTGCTTGTGGACGGCTTTCTTCTGCAAACCTAATACGAATCCCTCTACTCTTATTTTCTTTTATTATATCTTCTACCTGTAAACTATCAATATCTGCTTGTTGTTCTTGTTGTTTTTTAACAGGGAGATGTAAATTAATCATTTGTGAAATTTTCTTTGCTTCTTCCCCATATGGTCCGGATAAATGTGTTTCTGCATAAATTATCCCAAGTTGTATATCTTGATATACATAAAATAGCCTCTCTGCCAAGGTTGGAAATCTATCTACTACTTCTCTTTTCATAGAGGAATTATTTAATAAAGAGTAAATTCTGGAAAGTTCTTCTAATTCTTTTTCTGATACTAATAACATAACTATATCTCAAATGTTCGTTTTATAAATATTTTCCTTATATAAATTTAGCAATTAGGGAATGTGTTTAGGATTTTAGGGCTAGAATTGCTAATTGGAGTATTTTATACCACAAATCTTTATAAAGAGTGAATTCATGGTTTTGTTTCTATGATGATAAAAAACAAGACTGGTGGCGTTAGTAAAATCTTAAGCAGTGTGATTACTGCTTTTGTTATTGGGTTACTTGTTTTTGTTGGTCCTGTTGATGCTTTGCGCTTACAGCTAGATGGATTAAGAAATACTCCTTATCAACTTGGAGAAGAAGTTAACTTTGTTGGTTCTATTAAGATAGAATCTAATGAAAGAGTTGGACTAAATAATGTTAGTGTTGAGTTGAATGACGAAATTGTTTGCACTTTTACAACTTCTGGGACAATATTATCTGGTTGCCAGGGAATTAGCGTTTCTCTATTATCAAATACCGCTCAATTTGGTTATGGATATGGTTACAGCACTTTCCAACAAAACTGGACAGGAAGTAACTCTAGTTCTAATGCAGGAAATTATGCTGGTTATGGATATGGATACGGTTATGGATATGGATATTCAAATGGACCTAGCCAACTTACTTATAACATAACTATACAGACTCCTCAATCATACTTAAACTTCCCAGGAAATAATGAATTAAAGTTAATCTCTCAGACTTCAACTCAGACATTTAACTCAAGAACAGAAAGATTTGTACTTATACCTCCAACTGGAAACTCAAATATATTCTTAATGGGATCTGAAGATGGAGAGGCTCTTTTCTGGGGAAGATTCAATAGCACAGAGCATACTATGAAGGGAGAAGTTATTTGGAGAGAAAATACTGCCATTAGACGCAATGGTGAAGGAAGTTATGTTGTTCATAATCCGCATTCAGGATCATTTGCTCTTAGATTTTATGATCCTAACAACCCTTCAGATCCTGGACTTAACTGGACAGGCGCTTATGGTCATGATACTTGGACTATGACTTCTGGAAACTCCACGTTGCAGGGAATAGTTTACTTAGCTCCTAGATAATTCTTGAATTTTAGATTTATTCTTATCTTTGGATTAGTTAACTTGTAAGTAGCTACAAATAGAAATATTTAAATAAGCTTTGTTAAGCCAAAGAATATGAAAGATAAGGCAACTCCACATATTAGACTGACTGCAACTGTAAATGGATTGGAAATTGTGACTGAAGAAGTTCAAGTTCCTTTTATGTTTAGAAATGTTCTTGGCCAAAACTTGCGTGGTTACAGATCTACTGTTAGAGAAGTTGGAAAAAGTGATATTGTTGGGTATTTTGGATTTTATCAATCGGCTCGAGATGCTATTCAAGGGCATAATAATTTGACTTTGACAGGTCTTAATAATCCAGATTCTATTAGACCAGTAGATAGATCTTTTGAATATTCTGAAGAATATGGCAATATATTAAACAAGAAAGTAGGTAAGGTTGAAAGATTATATTCAGAATATGATTCTTGGAAAAAGAGGGAATAGATAAATGATACCTCAAGCATCTAGGCCAATGGGAGTTGCATTAGTGATTGAGTCTAATGGAAAACATTCTCTTGAAATTCATGGTAGAGTTGATCTACAAAATTATTTGTCTGTTATAGATTATACTGGTGCGAGATTAGTAGCTCATTACAGGCTTGATAGTCCTGAAGAAATTGGTTTTTATGCTGGTGAAGTTACTAGATATCTTCAATCAAGAAAACCTGGTAAACAATTGACTCGAGGAGAAATTGATGCATTTTTGGTTTCTGGAAGACAAAGCACTAATTGATATATCTTTTTAACCTCAATAAACACAATATTTAAATAGGCTTGATTTTATGAAATATTGAAATTACAAACGAACAAAGGAATTATTACAATTATTCTTTGTTGATTGGTAAATTACATGGAAAAATTTAACGAAAAAAATGACGAAGAGAATTATGAAGAATTCGTTGGTGTTGCAGAACCTTCTAGTAGAACTGTTGTAGTTCCTGGAGAAGTTATTGCTTCTGGAGATGATTTCTTAGCTGGAGAAGGCGCTAGAAAAGAAGGAAATAATGTTGTAGCTTCTCGTTATGGATTAGCTGAAAAAGTTGGAAGAGTTGTTAAAATAATACCGTTCTCTGGAGCTTTTATTCCAAGAAGAAACAATGTTGTTATTGGAAGAGTAAATGATATAGTTCACTCTGGATGGATTATAGATATTGATTATGCTCAAAATGGATTCTTACCTTTGATGGAAAGTCCTAGATTTGTAAACAAACATGAAATGGATCAATTTTTAGCTATTGGTGATGTAGTTGCTGCTAAGGTATGGTCAGTTTCTCCTAAAGGAATAGACTTAGCAATGAAAGGAAAGGGTCTAGGAAAATTAGAAGGTGGATTTGTATTCAGAGTAAATCCTTCAAGAGTTCCTAGAATTATAGGAAGAGAAGGAAGCATGATTAACTTGATAAAAGAAAAAACAGGATGCAATGTTACAATTGGACAGAATGGATGGATTTGGATAAAAGGAAATGATATTGATTCTGAACTTAAAACTAGAAGAGCTATAGAATTTATAGCTGAGAAGGTTTTGGTTTCAGGATTAACAGATAAAATGGAAAAATGGTTTGGAGAAAATAAATAATGGAACAATGGAATTACTCTTTCACTACATCAGATATATTAAATGGAATTAGTGGTCTTGGTACGGGAGCTCTTTCAATAGGTTTGGGATATGTTGCAGGAAAATTAGCTGATAACCTCCCTTTTATAGATCAAGAATCTTTTGTTAGAACTACATCTTATGGGTTCAATGTTTTTGGAGCATTAACTATAGCTGTTGGATTAGGTTCGATTGTTTTTGGAATAGCCAAAAAGAATAAAAGAAGAACACAAGAGGTTACTCAATAAAATGGCATTCAAAAGACCTGATGGAAGGAAACTAGATGAAATGAGACCTATTGTGGCTAAAATAGGAATTGTTCCTAATGCTGATGGAAGTGCAATGTTTACATTTGGTAAAACTGTAGCAATTGCTGCAGTTTATGGACCTAGATTATTACACCCTCAACATATGCAAGATCCTAAGGCTGCTATATTAAGAGTTAATTACGATTTACTTTCATTCTCTGTTGCAGATAGAAAGAAGCCTGGACCTTCAAGAAGATCACAGGAAATTTCTAAAGTTACTGAATGGGCATTATCTCCTGCACTTGATTTGAAAGAATTCCCTAATACAGTTATTGATGTACAGATATACATATTACAAGCTAATGCAAGTACAAGAGTAGCTGGAATAAACGCTGCTAGTATGGCTTTGGCTCAAGCTGGGATACCTATGAAAGATTTAGTTTGTGCTGTATCTGTAGGAAAGATGGACAAGGACCTTGTTTTAGATGTTAATGATGAAGAAGAACACTTTGAAGATGGAGAGGGCGCAACAGACATGGCTACTGCTAGATTAGCAAACTCTGACAAATGGACATTACTTCAATTAGATGGAAAGATACAACCTGATCTTTACCCTAAGGCATTAAGTATGGCAGACAAAGCATTTGCTAAGATTTATGAAGTGCAGAAAAAAGCATTAAAGAATGTCATGGAGGAAGAAAAATGAAAAAGTTTTTGTTAACAAGTAAAACTTTTGCCTGTTCAATATTCCCAAGTAGGGGAGGAATATTGACATGAGCGCAATGAATTTATCTAATTTGACTTATAATACTTTAAGCAAGATGTTTGTTGCTGGAAAGAGATTTGATGGTCGTAAACTTTTAGAGCAGAGAGATTTCACAGTGGAATATGATGTTTCTTACAAAGCTGAAGGAAGCGCTAGAGTTAAACTAGGAAAAACAGAAGTTGTTGTAGGAGTTAAAATGGAAGTTGGAACTCCTTACCCTGATTCTATGAACAAAGGAAACTTGATGGTTTCTGGAGATTTATTGCCTCTAGCATCACCTAGATTTGAATCTGGACCTCCTAAGTTCAATGCTATTGAATTACCAAGATTAATTGATAGAATGGTAAGAGAATCTCATATGATTGATTTAAGCAAATTGGTAATAACTGAAGGAGAGAAAGTTTGGGAAGTGATTATTGATATTTATCCTATAAATGATGATG
>ERZ1292623.2493-Hain-H51-01um-R1-2493-length-16405-cov-4_pt1 | contig 16405 bp, 17 predicted proteins | sample MGYA00564398_ERZ1292623 | MGnify/ENA primary metagenome ERZ1292623 (study PRJEB36523, sample SAMEA6512633) | groundwater metagenome | collected 2019-01-07 | study: AquaDiva: Metagenomics assemblies of 32 groundwater samples | reverse complement strand
AGCTTACTTATTGATTCTTTCTTTTCTGGAAGCAATCTCGGCAGTATACCGGGCGGCCTTCTGCAGGCTTGAACGGTACTTCTGATTCCTGACCGCAGTCAGAACAGACTACCTTATGCATCTCTCTAGGGCCGCTACTGAAACCTCCTCGTCTCGGTCCGCCACCAAATCCCATATTTTCACCTTTCTGTTTCGTATATACTTCTTATTCCATAAAACCTTAGAAATCTCGAGGACTTCCCAAGCTCTTATGGACTAATCTCTCAAATATTAACCTTATTTATAAAATCGATAACTATTGCCGGCAGAACTATACAGGGTTATGGGCAGTTAAAAAAAGCCCAGGCTGTTAATTGGCAAAAGCGTCTGCGCGAGATTACAATTGCCGAAAATCCTAAAAAGAAGCTACCTTTAACCATAGACAAAGGCTTTCACAGTAAAGAGCACCTGCAGAATCTTCGTGATATTCGTGAAAATCCCGAGGCTTACCCTAGGGTTGATGATATTTATCATGCAGTTATTGTTCTTTCGTACAACGAGACAATCGAGACACTAGGGCCAACTGTTGAATCTGTCGTTCATACGAGGTTTCCCAATGAAAAAATAATCTTTGTTATGGGCTACGAAGAGCGTGGTGGGCCCGATATGGAAGCTACAATCAAAAAGCTACAAGCAAAATTTGGTTCAACTTTTCATACTTTCCTGACCGTGAAGCATCCCAAGGACGTGCCGGATGAGGTGATAGGGAAGGGTGCCAATGCTACATTTGCAGGCAAGCACTTGAGAGAATGGCTAAAAACCCACCCCGAAATAGAGTCAGATAATCTAATAATTAGTACCCTAGACAGCGACAATAGACCTGATAAAAGCTATTTTTCATATGTAGCATACGAATATATTGTTCGGCCAAACAGAAACCATCTTTCATTTCAGCCCATATCACTATTTTTGAATAATATATGGGACGCACCGGCGCCAATGCGAGTGGTCGCCACCGGCAACTCTTTCTTTAATATTATTATGTCTATGAGACCTCATATACTGCGCAATTTTGCGTCTCACTCACAACCATATAAAGCGCTAAGTGCGATGGACTTTTGGAGCGTGCGAACAGTAGTAGAGGATGGCCACCAATACTGGCGTAGCTACTTTCACTTTGATGGAAAATACGCTGTTATACCGATATATGTTCCGATATATCAGGACGCAGTGCTCTCGCATACCTATATTCAGACACTGAAAGCACAATTCGTTCAGGTGCGTAGATGGGCTTACGGTGCGTCAGACATACCATTCGTAGCAGTAAGGGTTTTTAGTAAAAAACGAACTGTACCGTTTTTTTCAGGAACTGCATATCTGCTGAGGTTAATCGACAATCATACAACCTGGGCCAGCATGTCTGTCCTGGTGGCTTTTGGTGGCTGGGTGCCACTGTTGTTAAACCAAGAGGCTTCGCGCAGTATTATTGCTCACGAGTTGCCCGATGTTATTGCCTCGATTCAGCGCTTGGCTATGATAGGCATCTTTATAACCATATTTTTAACATTTAAGATGTTACCCCCTAGGCCAAAGCGTTACAAAAAACACCGCAATGTTCTGATGTTTCTGCAGTGGTTTTTGATGCCAATTACGGCAATTGCCTACGGCTCACTGGCGGCTTTTTATTCACAAACTCGCCTGGCTACAGGCAGATACATGGATAAATTCGACGTCACTGAAAAAGCCGTTAAATAGAGCTATACCTTCAAATATTTTTTTAGGTAGGTAGGGTGTTTTGCTGCGTATTGCACGCTAGCTAGGCGGTCAAATTGCTTTAAACATACATATACAGCCCCACAGATGGCCTCAGGCGAAGTTTCTGTGCCTTCTTGTACCAATCTTGTCTCAATTGTTTTAGACAGCGCCTCGGCGTTCTCAGCCCGTTTGGCGGGCATGTGTTCAAAGCAGTTAGCGATGCTGATTAACAGTTTGGTGTGATGAAAGGGCATAGCCTTGTTTTTAGATATGACTTTGATTTGGTCTATAGCAACATCTTCATAAGTAGTATAAATATGCCCGCAATCTTTGCAGCGACGCCTGCGCCACACCGTAGCAGTCTTTTTGTTCTGCCTTGAATTAATAACCGATGTATTATTTTGCCCGCATTTTATACAAATCATGACTATATATTGTCATAACGCTATATAAAAAGCTAGTGGATAAATCTTTAAAAGTGTGTAAAAGAGGCTATTTAAGAAGTATATTCGTAAAATAGCTTAAAGCTAGAAAGTTCAGATGGCTTGTTGGGGATATTTGTCTTGATTGTGTTGCTTTGCTTTTTCATAACTCTATACTAGCATTTTGTATTAAAAAAGTCAAGATTATGTCTACGTAGTTGACTAATGAATTAAAAAATCTCACTCTATGAAAAGTAAGATATTTATATGGTGGGCGCGAAGGGGCTCGAACCCCTGACCTCTTCAACGTCAATGAAGCGCTCTAGCCAACTGAGCTACGCGCCCACGTGATTGTTATAGTATCAAAAACAGAGGCCACGTGCAATTGCTCGTGGTACAATAATATGCATATGAGTAATAATGACAATCTATATGCAATGCGCCACAGTTTGGCACATATAACAGCGGCGGCAGTGGCTAGGCTGTGGCCAGAAGCCAAATTTGGCGTTGGTCCGGTGGTCAAAGACGGTTTTTACTATGATATAGATATACCAAACGTTACGATCTCTAGCGATGATTTTGCAAAAATCGAAGCAGAAATGAACAAGATTATAGGCGAAAAGCAGGCATTTGATAAAAGCGAAAAGCAAGTTGACGAAGCAATAAAATGGGCAAAAGATACCAAGCAGCCATACAAAGAAGAGCTATTAAATGATCTAAAACGCTCTGGCACCACAGTTGCTAGCGATCTGAATGCAGAAGAGCTAGGTACAATTGCCGAGGATGATGGGGCGGTAGAAAACGTCAGTTTTTATACTAACGGAGACTTTACAGACCTGTGTCGTGGTCCGCACGTTGCTAATACCGGTGAGGTTGGCGCTTTCAAGTTTTTACGAGTAGCTGGTGCATATTGGCGAGGCAAGGAAACTAATTCACAAATGCAACGATTATATGGGGTGGCGTTTAGTACAAAAGAAGAATTAGCACATTATCTAGAGCTTCAAGAACAAGCAAAACAACGCGATCATCGCAAGCTAGGTAAAGAACTGGATTTATTTGTGACATCTGACCTGGTTGGGTCTGGTTTGCCTTTGTTTACGCCACGGGGCACAGTACTTCGTGAAGAACTGACACGTTATTCCAACGACCTAAGGCAGCAATATGGCTTTGAAAAAGTATGGGTACCTCATATTACAAAAACTGCGCTATATGAAAAATCAGGCCACCAGGCGAAATTTGGTGACGAACTTTTTCTAGTTAAAAGTCAGGAAACCTCTGACGAATTTGTGCTAAAACCTATGAATTGCCCACACCATACACGTATTTATGCTTCGAAGCCTCGTAGTTATCGTGACCTACCGGTGCGATACCTCGAGACAACGACAGTCTATCGTGATGAAAAAACGGGTGAGCTAGGTGGACTGTCTAGGGTGCGCTCTATCACCCAAGACGATAGTCATGTTTTTTGTCGCGAAGATCAGATAGAGACCGAAATTGGTAATTTATTGGTAGCTGCAGTAGATATGTACAAAGCTGTAGATATGAACCTGCGTGTTCGTCTGAGTTATCGTGACGAAAATGACACTTATCTAGGAGATGAAAAACTATGGCAGTCTGCTCAGGAACAGCTTAAAAATGCAGTTGTTGCAAGTAAGCTAGACTATTTTGAGGAAGCTGGAGAAGCGGCTTTTTATGGTCCAAAGATAGATTTCATGGCTACCGACGCTCTTAGTAGGGAACACCAGTTAGCTACAGTACAGCTAGATTTCGTACAGCCAAGTCGTTTTGAGCTAGAGTATGCTGCCGAAGATGGCAACAAACAGACACCTGTTATTATTCACTGTGCTTTGCTTGGCTCGATAGAGAGGTTTTTGAGTGTGTATATAGAGCATACAGGCGGTAAATTTCCTGTCTGGTTGGCGCCAGAACAGATGCGTATTATTCAGGTGAAAGACAGCCCTCAACTGAATGAATTTGTTGATAAAATTTTAGCCGTTGCTAAAGAATATGGTGTTCGTGCTACAGCAGACCGCACAAATGAATCTGTAAGCAAGAAAATACGATCTGGTGAGGTCATGAAACTGCCTTATATAGTAGTGGTGGGTGAAAAAGAGCTACAATCTGGCGTTTTAACACCTAGAGTTCGCCAAGATTTTGCTGTACATGGTCGCCTAGAGGCTGCTTACCCCTATGAAAATCTAATTTCGTCTATTGCTAACGAAACTACGTCACGCGTACAAAAATCTTCGTTATGAGCTCGAGAGAAGTTATTGCTGTAGATATCGACGATGTATTGGCGGCAAATGCTGTGGGATTTGTAGAATTTAGCAATAAAAAGTGGGGTACAAACTTAGTGCCAAATGATTATCACGACCATTGGGCTGAGCTATGGGGTGTAGAAAATCACGAAGCAGTAGTACGAGCAGACACCTTAGTCACAGATAGAGTCTTTAGGCAGTACAACCACCTTGAAGATGCCTTGCCAGTTTTAAAAAAACTTACAAGAAAGTATGACCTAATAGTCGTAACTGCGCGCCGAGTTGTTGCAAAAAAAGACACCGAAGATTGGATAAACGAATATTTTGAAGGGATATTTAAAGAAATACATTTTGCGGGTATATGGGACGAAGTTAATGACCATTCTATTCAAAAGGGTAAAGGCGAAATTCTAAGAGACATAGGAGTTCATTACTTGATAGATGATCAGGTAAAACATTGTAAAACAGCTGCCGAACACGGTATACAGACTCTACTTTTTGGTAACTATACTTGGAACAAAGTAGATAACTTACCTGTAAATATAAATAAAGTTGCAGACTGGAAGCAAGTAGAGGAGTTTTTTAGTGGTCAAAAAAGCAAACTTTAGGCAAAAAGTATACGATTTGGTTGCAACTATACCAAAGGGAAGAGTGATGACCTATGGAGATATCGCGTTACTATGTGGTCAAGCCAACGGCGCACGGATAGTCGGCGGCTTAGCCCATTTTGGTCCTACCGATTTGCCCTGGCACAGAGTAGTTAATCGCTTTGGTGGCTTGGCGTCTGGTTATTATGGCGGCAAATTAAGTCATCAAAAATCGTTAGAGCGCGAGGGGTTTGTTATAACAGATCTAAAAGTAGCTGATTTTCAGGAAAAAAGATGGACACCCATCAGCCGCTAGTTGTTATTGCCGGCCCAACGGCCAGTGGTAAAAGTCAGATTGCTATGCAAGTTGCTGCCAAGCATAATGGTGAGATAATTTGTGCTGATTCTAGAACAGTGTATAGGGGTATGGATATTGGCACAGCAAAACCAAGTAAAGTTGATCAAAAACAAATTCCACATCATATGTTAGATGTGGTCAAGCCAGATCAGCGGTTTACTGTAGCCGATTTTCAACGAATGACAAATAAGATTATTAAAGACGTGCGTTTGCGAGGAAAGTTACCTATATTAGTCGGAGGTACTGGATTGTATATAGACAGTGTCATTCTGGATTATAAATTTGATGTTGATTACGACAAAGATCTGCGCAAAAAACTAGAGGCAACGAGTCTAGAAGAGCTATACGTATATTGCAAAACTAACAACATTAGTTTACCTAAAAACCACAAGAATAAACGGCATGTTGTAAGAAATATAGAACGTAATGGTGTTGTTGTAAGAAGTAATGATTATTTTTTAAGCACAAGCATTGTTGTTGCGATAGCAACAAAAAAAGACGAGCTTCGTAAAAGAATTGTTCAGCGAACTGAACACTTTTTTGAAAGTGGAGTAGTCAAAGAGGCAAAATTATTGGGCGAAAAGTATGGCTGGAAACACGAATCAATGTCGGGAAATATATACCCAATAGTACATGAAATGCTAGACGAAAAGCTGACAATGCAGCAAGCCAAAGAAAAATATATTACTCAGGACTGGCGTTTAGCAAAAAAACAGCTGACCTGGTTAAAGAGACATGATTTTATTCAGTGGAAGTCGCGCGACGAGGCTTTTGAATACATTACAGAATGTTTAGATGCTCGCCAAGATTGAACAAAAATGATATGATGAGTATCAAATCAGGAGGAAAATAACAAACAATGATCGATACCTTATTTGGTTCAAAAACACGGGTGAAATTGCTGTATTTGTTTTTAAATAATCCCGGTAGAGCCTTTTATGTACGAGAAATTACACGACGAGTAGATGAACAAATAAATTCTGTCCGCCGTGAACTAGCAAATATGTTAAATGTTGGCGTTATAAAAAGTGATAGTGTTGATAACAAACTATATTACGAAATTGACCAGGATTATGTACATTATAAGCCGCTAAAGCAAATATTTGCTGGCAAAGAAAGTTCTAGCGAGCTTAGTTCTGCGATTAGCTCTACAACCGATTGGCCAAAACGCTTGAAGCACCTGACGGGGGTAAAAGCAGTAATACTAAGCGGGTCATTTGTTAGTGGGGCGCACAGTAAGGTCGATTTATTGATCGTCGGATCTATTCCAAAAACAAAGCTGAAAAAGTTTGTAAAAGATTTAGAAGAAGACGAACATCGAACATTGAACTATGCAACGTTAAGATATGATGACTTTAGCTACCGTCTTGGCGTGAAAGATCGCTTTGTGACAGAGATTATTGATGGCAAGCACGTTGTTGCGTTGGACGTAAATGGAATAATTAGTAAGTAAGGAGAGAGAATAAAAATGGAAATCGAATATAAAGGTGCAACTGCTATTACAATCAAGTCAGGCTCGTCTGTTAACGTTGTGGTTGACCCAAAACTGTCTAGTGTCGGACTAAAGGACTTGAAGATAACTGATGCAATTGAACTGGTTACTGATACGGATTTGGCAATCGATAATGACCAAAAGATCTTAATAAATGGTTCTGGCGAATACGAAGTATCTGGTGTGTCTATCAAGGGTATTTCAGTGCCTCGGCTTAAGGACGCGAATGGTCGCAAGGTAACTGTTTATAGACTAGAGGTGGGCGGAGCTAGAATTGCCATTTTGGGACACATCCAAGACGTCTTGGATGAAGCGCAGCTAGAAGGTATTGGTGTGGTTGATATCTTGATAGTGCCAGTGGGCGGTAATAACTATACATTAGACGCTCATGCTGCGGTAAAGATTGTGAATCAGATTGATCCTCGAATTGTTATTCCAGTACATTATGCAGATAAAGCTGTAAAGTATGATGTTGCTCAGGATGATTTGTCGAGCTTTTTGAAAGAGATGAGTGCCCAAGAGCACGAAGTAGTTGACAAGCTAAAGATTAAAAATGGTATTGTTCCTGCCGCTAGAACAGTGTATGAATTAAATCGAAGCTAGATTTTAATATAAAAAAGCCACTACCTAGGTCGTGGCTTTTTTTGATTTGAATTAAGGTTTAGTTAGCTAGAACACCTTTTTTCTTTAAGGTACGGATAGCCTGGGTGCTGATTGTCATTGTGACTTTTTTGCCATCTAGAACAAAGGTTTTCTTCTGCAGGTTCGGCTTGAAAACCCTTTTTGTGCGACGCAAAGAAAAGCTTACATTGTGACCGTGTTGTTTACCTTTGTCTGTTAACTCGCATCTTGCTGTCATGGGTGTTCCTTTTAATTAGTTCAGTAATCAATATTACTATTTTTAGGGGCCAAAGTCAACGATTTAGTTTGTTATACTGGATAGTACATGGATATTAACTTTGTACAAATTGCCATTTTACTAGGTGTTATTTTAATTTCAATGACACTTCACGAAATGACTCACGCCTTTGTCAGCTATTGGCTAGGTGACGATACAGCGAAGCACGAGGGTAGGTTAACGATTAATCCGTTGGCGCATATTGATCCATTTTTGACAATATTACTACCCATAATTCTGGCTATAACAGGGGCGCCTATATTTGGAGGTGCAAAGCCGGTACCATTTAATCCACAAAATGTTCGATGGGGCGAATTTGGCGCGATGCTGGTTGGTATAGTCGGGCCTATTAGTAATCTTTTGTTGGCATTTATAGGTTTCGGGATATTAGCGCTATTTAGTAGTGACGGGATACTCGGCTATATTTTACAGATTTGGGTTCTAGTAAACTTGGGTTTCTTTATATTTAATATTCTGCCTATACCTCCGTTGGATGGATCTAGATTGCTGTATTATCTAGCGCCAGATAGTGTACGAGTATTCTTGGCTGGTGTTGAACAGTATGGACTGTTGGTGGTATTTGCTATTATTTTGCTGTTTTCTCAGTATATTGGTATGTATATGCAACTGGCTATCGATTTTTTCTTGGGAATTTTCAGCGCTATTTTTGGGGTAGTGATATAATAAAACCAGCCCCTAGCACAGGTGCATAGATTTTTCTTAACAGATTATATATAGGGAGCTCAATATTATATTGCTTTGTGGAGTAATAATGAGAGCACCCACCTTGCGAAAAGCGAGGAAATGTCTTGCATCACAGCTTCGGGCCTTTCAGTATTGATGTATAAACCAGAAAATCACAAAAGAAAAGAATTTATTATATGAGACAAAAAATTTCGGTTAGGGCAATGGTAAAACAAGACGGAAAGATTTTACTAGCCAGAAGGGCGGCCGGCCGATCATCAATACTGGGCAAGTACGAGCTACCCGGAGGCAGCGTAGAGTTTCGAGAGCAGCCCAAAGAGGCGCTGAGTCGTTATTTGCGCAATCATTTTTCAGTAGGTATCGAAACAGCCCAGCTTTTTGACGTAGTTAGCTTTATAGATCCCGATAATACTGACGTACAGTATGTATTTGTTCTTTATTTGGTTAGCCTAAGTCCCGCAGATAGCAATATAAAACTAAGCCAACGGTACGATAAATACGTTTGGCAAAAGTTGTCAGATACACAACTGAATGAAATTACTAATTCAACACAAATACTGCTTGGTCTTGACGAGAGCGAGCAGCTAACTTTAGTACACGAGATTAGTCACAATAATATTGATGTAAAAAATTCATCAGAAAATGCATTAATTTTGTATTCAGATGGAGGATCTCGCGGAAATCCAGGTCCAAGCGCAGCGGCCTTTGTTATAATGAATGGCCGCGAGCAAGTAATTGCTGATGGCGGATCATATTTGGGCGTTACAACCAATAATCAAGCCGAATATCAAGCTGTGTTTTTTGGCTTGAAAAAAGCAAGTGAACTGGGCGCCGAAGTTGTCGACTTTCGCCTGGACAGTAATTTAGTAGTCAATCAGTTAAACGGTGTATACAAGATCAAAAACCGTGACCTATGGCCCATACACGAACAAATCAAACTGTTGATGCCAAAGTTTAAGAAAGTGACATTTACTCATGTTCGCAGAGAGTTTAATCAGCTTGCCGATAGCCTGGTAAATAAAATTTTGGACGAACACGCTAATAAATAGGGTATAATAATAGAGGTAGATTATTGGGCAATCGCCCCGACTTGTCGGGGAGGAAAGTCCGGGCAGCGTAGGATACGACAGTTGCTAACGGCAACCAAGGGCGACCTTAGGGAAAGTGCCACAGAAACGAAACTACCCCGACTTGTCGGGGAAAAGGTGAAACGAGTGTCCCGACTTGTCGGGATGGGAGTTCTAGCCGCTTGCGGCGTTAACTCCCAAGGTAAGAGCTCACAGCGTCGTACGGTGACGTACGAGGGAGGTAAACCCTGTTGGCTGCAAGGGATTTGTTCATATTAGTTATCCGCTAGAGCAAATCGATTTAATCCGCTTGAATCTCGATGCAAATCGAGATCTAGATAGATGATTGTTCACGACAGAACCCGGCTTATAGATAATCTACCAACTAAAAAACCTCCATTATAGGAGGTTTTTTAGTGTTTATAAGATTTTTATTTAGCTGTTTTGGTGACTTCGCTAAATACTGCAGGTTCTTTTGCCGCTAGCTCTGCGAGAATTTTTCGATCAAGCTCAATATTCGCTTTTTTTAATCCACTAATCAATTGACCATATGTCGTACCGTTTTCTCGGGCTGCAGCGTTGATACGTGTGATCCACAAGCCACGGAGATCGCGCTTTTTATTGCGTCGATCACGGTAAGCGTACTGAAGTGAACGAATAACCGCTTGTTTTGCAAGACGGAAGCTTCGTGTTCGGTTATGTTGCATGCCTTTGGCACGCTTTAGCATCTTTTTATGCTTGGCGCGTGCGGCTACACCTCTTTTAACTCTCATCTTCTATACTCCTAAAGCTTTCTTTATATTCTTGCGAATTGAACCTGTAATTTCAGCGTTTGAACCAATTCGTCTTTTACGGCTAGCGCTTTTCTTTGCCAGTAAATGACCGCCAAAAGCACGACGACGCAAAAGCTTACCACTGCCAGTTATTTTAACTCGCTTTGCGGTTCCTTTGTGGGTTTTCATCTTTGGCACGTTATTTACTCCTTACAGTAATACTTAAATTTCTACCAGCCATGCTAGGCTGTTGTTCGGTCACAATCTCATCGCCAAGTAGATCTTGGACTCGTTTAATCATCTCAAACCCTAGCTCTTTGTGGGCCATCTCACGTCCCTTAAAGACTACTGTCAATCTGACTTTGTGACCTTCCTCTAGAAACTTACGTACTTTGCGGAGCTTGATATCAAGATCGTTTGCGCCAATCTTTAGGCCTATTCGAATCTGTTTCAATTCGCTAGGTTTACTTTTGGCGCGAGCTTTCTGCAGCTCTTTCGTCTTTTGGTACTGATACTTTCCCCAGTCGATAACTTTAGCGACCGGGGGACTAGCGCTAGGTGATATTTCAACCAAGTCTAGCCCAGCATCTTCTGCGGCTTTCAGAGCTTCTTGACGAGACAAAATACCAATTTGCTCGCCGCTCTCTCCTATAACCCGTAGCTCTGAGGCGCGTATGGCCTGGTTGATACGTACCGACTTATTGATCTTCAGGCACTCCCATTAACGTTTGTATTAGTTTCTATCCAGACATTCTAACAGATTACGTATTGGGGTGCAAGCATAGTCTCTAAGCTACAACGTTTTTTCTGTGGCTCTGTATTGCAACGCCTCTGATATGTGCTTTGTTGTTATCTGGGGCTCTTGGTCTAGGTCGGCAATGGTGCGTGCGACTTTGATAATTTTGAAATATGATCTGGTGGTCAACCCCAGTCTATCTGACGCCTGCGACAGCAATACCCGCACATCTTCGCCAAGTTTTAACTGATTCTTTATTTGCCTACTGCTCAGGGTAGCGTTATTGACTGTGGATTTGCCGTATCTTTTTCGCTGCAGTGTTCTTGCATTTTCAATCTGTAATCTTATCGTATCGGCTTGTTGTAGGTTAGTTTTTTGTAACAGTTCATCATGGGGTACGCGGCCAACATGCACCACAAGATCAATGCGGTCTAATAGAGGTCCAGAAACTTTCTTTTGGTATTGCAGAATTTGCGTAGTACTGCAGCTGCATTCGCGCAGATTGTCACCATAATAACCACATGGACATGGGTTCTGAGTAGCCACTAGCATAAAATTTGCCGGAAAGCTGACTCTGCTGTTCGCGCGCGAGATATGGATTTCGTTGTCTTCTAAGGGCTGTCGCATTGCCTCTAGGCTGGATCGAGGATATTCAGGTAATTCGTCGAGGAATAATACGCCCAAATGTGCCAGGCTGACTTCTCCTGGCACGGGGTTTCGTCCACCACCAACCAGAGATATGTGGCTAGAAGTATGATGTGGCGAGCGAAAAGGGCGATCCAGCAGAGCCTCCGAGGCCACCTCTCCGGATAGGCTATGTAATTTTGTTACCTGTATCTGTTCTGTTAAAGAAAGTGGCGGCAAGAGGTCGACAAGGGCTTTGGCGAGCATTGTTTTGCCTGTTCCGGGCGATCCAGTGAAAAGAATATTGTGATGTCCAGCTGCAGCTATAGATAAGGCTCGTTTTGCAATCGGCTGTCCGTAGACGTCGTCTATGGTTATTTTAGATCTAGTTAAGCGATTAGTTTTGCTTTGGTACACTCGGGCTTCTATCAGCTTTTCTTTCTTTAGGTGAAGGAAAAGTTCACTCAGCGAGCTAACCCCAATGACCTCTATCCCTTTAATAAGAGCAGCCTGAGGCGCATTTTCCTTTGGTAGGAACAGGCGAGTTGCACCATGTTTCTTTGCTGTTTCCGCTATATTTATCGCACCACGGATAGAACGCAGGTTACCGTCAAGCGATAGCTCGCCTGCAAATACGCAGTCCTTAGTATCCTTAGATCCTACTTGTCCGCTAACAGATAGAATAGCTAGGGCAATAGGTAAGTCAAACTGTGCGCCATCCTTTGGTAAGTTAGCAGGAGCCAGGTTAATCGTAACCTTTGATGCAGGGAACTCGAGGTGTGAATTTTTGATAGCACTTCGCACCCGTTCTTTCGCTTCGTCGATAGCCTTGTTGGCTAGTCCTACTATTTGCAAACCGGGTAAACCCCGACTTGCGTCGCATTCTACCTCTATAATTTGGCCATCAAAGCCAACGTTTGTAGCTGAAAATATTGTTCCCACCATATTCATTCTAGTAAAACACTAATGGTAATAACCGACAAGTTATGATAAAATATGCATACACGTGGGGCTGACCATAGCTTTCGACGATAGGACATTAACAGATTACTTTGCAAGTCGACCAACACCGTAAGTGTTAATTAATTGTAAATCCAATTGCAAAAGTAAAGTCAGTTCTTGCTACGTTAGCTAACGCTTTCAAGGCTCCTGCCTTTGCGCCAGCTTTAGTTTAATTTCTAAAGCCGCTTACTAGCTTAGGCAACATACTGCTAATTAAGCGTCATATTTATGTTGCTGGTTTTGTTTTCGGGTAAAGGCGAAACAAAATAAGATTTACCTAAGCGACTTTACTTGTGTTTTGCTATTTCCATAGCAAGTCGAAGTCGTAAAAATTTTAGAAATAGCTAAACTTGTAGATAAGTAATCAGTTACCAATCGGACCCGGGCGCAATTCCCGGCAGCTCCACCAGGAATTATCCATATATAGAAAAAACAACCGCCTGCGAGTAGCGGTTGTTTTAAGTTTGGAGACCTTTTTGTTTTTGAACCCCTGAGTAAGTTTTTTATTCAAGAGTTACCCCTATAATATCGCGCCAAAACGCTAATGTCAACACTATTTTTACATGAAATTTTTCTTGTGGAAAACTATAAAATTGTATTTTTTATGTTAATTTCCAGTCCGTACGCCCAATTATCTAGGTAATGTAAGACAAGCGGTATGAGTGCGGCGCTAAAAGCTGATCAATTAGTCCTGAACGGCAAAACAAATAATTAAAGATACGCTTTCAGGCAAAATCAAATTGTCTAATTGTGCTTAACCAGCGTTTTTGTGACATAAAAAATGTATATATAATATGAAAATTCGGATACTGGACAAATAACAACAATTTACATAATCTATGCACATAAAGATATTCTGCCAGTCTTGCTTGATGATGTTTAATACAATAGTACATGCATTATAGCTTGCTGTAATGCAGAAAAATATAACTTGCTTTTAAAAAAATAGCAGCCGTGATAGATCTGTCCATTAGCTGCTTTACAAAAATGAAATTTGTTCTGTATACAGTTAATATATGTTTTATTTTAGTAAATAAGAAAGACTAAAGCTTTAAAAGATGTATTCAGTACAACGATAAAATCGATGTAAAAAATATTCTATGATCAGTTAAATAATATTCTATTACTATTTTACAACAAAAACATCTAAAAATGTATTGACGCTTATGTATATTTGTGCTAAAAATAAATACAAGCTTTTAAAGCAAAACAAACACTTAGAAAGGCTAGTACATTCCATAGCTCCGCAAAAATAATTGACTGAAACATGACGTCATAATCATTTTGATTGTGCCGTCGTTGCTCAGTCAAAAACAAAAATGTTTGCGTTGAGTAATTTATTGCAGAACGTTTACCATCAAGGTAGATAGTTCGCATACACGATATGCTCCAATCTTCCTTAAAGTTGATTGTGAGCGGTCACGCCGCCTTCGGCGACGAGCGCCCAATATTCAATTACAGCGGCGGATTCGTCGCCAAGGCTCTTTTTTTCTGATATCCTGGTGTTATGTTCAATCAAGTTGTAGAAAAACTTTGGTATGGGATTTATTTTACACCGGTAATCAGTTTGATTTTATTGCTATACATTTTGAACTCTACCAACCCAGGGACCATTGGTCCGCTGGGAATTTTGTTTGTGTTTATTCTGCTGTATCTGTTTTGGGCAAGCCTGTTTTTTATCATGCTACATCTTGTGTTTGCCTTTTTTAGAAAAAGCAGCCTTTTCCGTATTTTTATGTCTCGTCGGGAAAACAAGCCGTTTAACTGGAGACTCAGTTACTATGTGGCGTCTATTATAGCCTTTATGCCAGTACTGCTGCTAGCGATGCAGTCGGTTAATCAGTTGACGATCAGAGATGTTTTGCTGGTACTTGGCTTTGTCGGATTAGCAATTTTTTACGTCATTAGACGCAGCTAAAACTAGGCATTTCTATCTATAAATTATGCTATAATTGAAATATATGGAACCTCAAGCAAATAACCTAGAAAACGCTCCAAAAAATACCCCCGAGCAATCTCCAGAGATTGCCACTTCTCCTGATTTAAACCGAAAACTAGAGAAAGTACCTATCGGTGCCCTAGAGCAAATAGGAGGCAACGAATCACACGAGCGTGGCGCGATAGCGCCCCAAGACCCAGCTTTGGGTACAGCGACGACTTTACCTACGATACAACCGCCAATTCAGGATGATGTTGCTGGTGACGGTGACGGCGTAGTCCAAGCGCCACCAGTGGCCGCGGACGAGGATGTTATTGAAAAAGAATGGGTAAACAAGGCAAAAAAAGTTATCAATCAGACCAAGGGCGATCCATACGCCAAAGAGAGAGAGGTCAGTAAGCTACAGGCGGATTACATGCAAAAACGATATGGTAAACAGGTTAAGATGCCTGATGAACAGTAGTGAGGTGGTAAGCAGGTGGCTGGATTTCTAGTAACTTTATTTGTATTTGGATCGATAGGCGCAGCTATCGCAGCGGGTATATACTTTTTATATCGTCAGTCACTGCGCGAGGCTAAAAACTACGAACGTGGCTTAAAGATGATACCGCTACGTATTCATCTACCACCCACCAGCGATGACATAGAGGGCGGTGGCAGGGATGCGCGAGATGTAACCCAAGAAGCTATATCTCAGGCTCAGGTTATGTATAATATTATCGCCAGCACTGCTACGAAGGGATTCAAAAGCAAGTTATTTGGACAACGGCACATAGCATTCGAAGTAACCGTAAAGGCTGGCATGGTTAGTTATTATGTAGTTGTTCCAGTAGTATTAGTGGATGTTATACGTCAGGCGGTTACGGCTGCTTATCCAGTTGCATCGCTAGAGGAAGTCGAAGAACAAAACATATTTAGCCAAACCGGCAGAATAAGCGGAACTATCGGTGGTGAATTAACATTAAAAAATGATTATTCGTATCCGATTGCAACATTCGAAGAGTCAAAACGTGACGCAATGATAGCGCTACTGAATGCACTTTCTGGGGCAAATAAAGAGGATGGGGCTGCAATACAGATATTGCTGCGTCCCGCACCCGAAGGTTGGTCAAAGAGTTCTAGTAAGGTTACCCAGAAAATTCGTCAGGGTAAAAATAGCAAGGCTGGTGCGCCAATAGGTACCGGAATTCTAGAGATGTTATGGAAACCGCCAGCAACTGGAGAGAAAAAAGAGGGTGGCGATCATCAAGTTACATCGTTAGAGCAGTCGCATATAGATTCGATTGAAGAAAAGACCAGATATCCTGCCTATGAGACGTTGATACGGGTTATTGCTTCGTCAAATACCGCGACTCAATCACAAACACTGGTAAAGAATATAGTAGCGGCATTCTCTCTGTTTGACTCACCAAACAAAAACGGATTTAAGTTCAGTGTTACTAACAACATTGAACAATTTACAACAGCATTTATATTTCGCTTTTTTCCTCAGAACATAAAAAACAACATTTTAAATAGCATAGAGCTAGCAACTATATTTCACCTGCCCGACCAAAGCAGTATACCGACTTCGCAGGTAGAACGACAGGCTGCAAAACAAGTTGATGGACCAAACTTTGTACCCGATAAAGGACTATTGCTAGGCGTAAACGTCTTTCGCGCTGTCAAAAAAGAAATACGACTTAGCGAGAATGATCGTCGAAGACATACCTATGTTATTGGTCAGACCGGTACTGGTAAATCAGTTCTATTAGAAAACCTAGCTTTGCAAGACATGCTGGACGGACGTGGTTTCGCATTTATTGATCCT
>ERZ1292623.2491-Hain-H51-01um-R1-2491-length-16415-cov-8_pt1 | contig 16415 bp, 14 predicted proteins | sample MGYA00564398_ERZ1292623 | MGnify/ENA primary metagenome ERZ1292623 (study PRJEB36523, sample SAMEA6512633) | groundwater metagenome | collected 2019-01-07 | study: AquaDiva: Metagenomics assemblies of 32 groundwater samples | reverse complement strand
AGGCTGATATCCTCAATATTCCCCAACGGCAAGCCCACGATTGTTAACTTCATTGGCATATTTTACTCCCTTGTGCTACAATACCCCTATTGTTCTCGGATTTGAGCACTTAGCTCGCCTCGCTAGACCGTTTTTCCAATTGTCTATCTTGAAGTTTTCCCGTAAGGACAATCTGGAGAAGCACAAGCTTCCCAATAAATATATGTTTAATCAACGACATTTTGGTGGTCGTGGTAGTTCCTACCGCGGTGGCCAACGCTCTCATCAATCTTTTGGCGGAGGAAGACGTTCTTTTCCCATCCCCAAGGCTTTGGATCCGAGATTATTTGTTCGGCAAGCCGCCCCAGAAGTTACCAAAGAAGTGCTAATCAGACATAATTTTTCTGATTTTGGGCTGCACGCCTCACTTCTTTCTAACTTGAATAAAAAGGGCTTTGCCCAGCCCACCGCCATCCAGGATCAAGCTCTCGAGCCTGCCCTGGCTGGTCGTGACGTGCTGGGTTTGGCCGATACCGGCACTGGTAAAACCATGGTCTTCGTCTTACCGATACTCAACAAAATCATTTCTGATCGGAATGAAACCGCCATTATCATTGCCCCCACCCGCGAGCTGGCTCTCCAAATTCAGGATGAAACCAAGGCTCTCGCTGAGGGTCTTGGTATCTATTCCTGCCTCATCATCGGTGGCGCCGATATGCGTCGCCAACTCGACAATTTGCGCCGTGGACCCAGTATTCTCATTGGCACTCCCGGTCGCCTCAAAGACCTCTACCAGCGCGGTTACCTCAATCTTGACACTACCAAAACGGTAGTCCTCGACGAAGTTGATCGCATGCTCGATATGGGTTTTGTCAAAGATATTACCCTCCTACTCTCCCTGCTTCCCAAGCAACGTCAGACCTTGTTGTTTTCGGCGACGATCGACACCAAGGTCGAGGCGGTGGCCCGGCAGTTTATGATCAATCCCGTCAAAATCTCGGTCAAAACCGGCGCTACTGCTCAAAATGTGACCCAAGACGTCATCAAGGCTTTCGGGAAAGTCCAGAAAACCAACCTCCTTTGCGAAATGTTGTCCAAAAAAGAGTTCTGCAAAGTCCTCGTTTTCGGCCGCACCAAGCACGGCGTCGAAGATTTGGGTAAAGATCTGATCAAGGCGGGCTTTCGCGCCGGTGCCATCCACGGCAACAAACGGCAAAATCAGCGCGAAAACGTCCTCCGCCAATTCAAAGATAGCGTCATCAACATCCTCATCGCCACCGACGTTGCCGCCCGGGGTATTGATGTTAAAGACATTTCCCACGTCATCAACTACGACCAACCGGCTACCTACGAGGATTATGTTCACCGCATTGGCCGCACCGGTCGCGCCGGCAAATCGGGGATCGCCCTTACCTTTGTGGATTGATATACTGGATTTAATGCCCGAAGTTTTTGGTATCAAAATTGCCGGCCCTGCCGGAGCCGGTTCAATGTCAGCCGGGGAAACATTGGTGCGTGCCTTTATCAAAGCGGGCTATTACGTTTTGGGCTATCCCGAATATCCCTCCCTCATCAAAGGCGGACACACTTCCTACCTCGTCACCATTAGCGAAAAACCTTTCCCCAACACCGCCCCCAAAGTCAACCTGCTTCTGGCGCTGACCCAAGGCGCGCTTGATAACGAACATAAATCGCTTGACGAGGCGACCCAGGTTATCGCCGATCAAACCTTAAAAACCGACCATGAACACAAAAAACTCCACCAACCGGCCTTACTGGAGGTCGCCAAAAGTGCCGGCAACCCCCTGACCCTCAATACCGCCATGCTCGGCTTTGTCGCGCCCCAACTAAAACTGGACCCCAATCTGGTCTGGGAATTAATTCGTGCAGAACTAGGTGCTAAATCCCAAACCCTTCTCGACCAAAACAAAACCGCCTTTGATAAAGCTGGTCTGCTTTCGATTCAATACCACCTCAACCTTGATCTACCAAAACCCAACAACCAAACTTATCGTCTGGCCATCAATGGCAGTCAGGCCACGGGCTTAGGGGCGATTGCCGCCGGTATCAATTTCTACGCCGGCTACCCGATGACCCCCAGTTCCCCACTGCTTCACTTTATGGCCGCTCATCAAGTCGAGTTCGGCTATCTTGTCCGCCAGGCCGAAGACGAGATCAGCGCCATCAATATGATCACTGGCGCCTCTTTCGCCGGTGCCAAAGCCATGACCGGCACTTCCGGCGGGGGCTTTGCCCTGATGGAGGAAGGCATCTCTCTTGCCGCTATGCTTGAGACCCCGATCGTTATTTACCTCGCCCAGCGCCCTGCCCCGGCTACCGGCCTGCCCACCTGGACGGCACAAAGCGATCTCTTGTTTGCTATTAATGCCGGTCACGGCGAGTTTCCCAAAATCATCCTCGCCCCGGCCGATCCCGACGAATGTTATCGTCTGACCCACCGTGCTTTTTATCTGGCCCAAACTTTTCATTGCCCGGTCATTATTCTCTCCGACAAATATTTGGCGGAAAACTATTACAGTTCGGCCGACTTTCCGGCCCTGGATCCAGTTCCACTTTCGGCAGTCAACGCTACCCCCAAACCGGAAATGTTTGCCCGCTATGCGTTTACCCCCAACGGCGTTCACTCACGTACCATTCCCGGCATCCCGGGTGGGGAATACATCGCCAACTCCGACGAGCATGAAGCTCACGGTCTCGTCGACGAATCGGCCGAAAATCGGACTCTCAACAATCAACGGCGGCGCAACAAGATTAACGAAATAAAAAACTACCTTCCCCTGCCGTCAACCAGTGGGGTAGGAAACCAAGCCGTCATCTCCTGGGGTTCTCACAAATATATCGCCCGCCAGGTCGCCGAAGAAATGAAAATGGCCCACCTTCATTTTAACCACCTCTGGCCTTTGCCCGAAAAACTGGATACCATTTTATCCGGATATACCAAGCTAATTAGCATCGAAAATAATGAGACGCACCAACTGGCCCGGCTCATTGCCCAGGAGACCGGCATTACTATCCATCTACAACTTGGTGAAGACACCGGCCGTCCTTTAGACCCCTATAAATTAATCGACCAAATCAAACATTACTAATGGTGAGCTTGTCGAACCATGGCTAATTTCGATACCGGTATCTTTCCAACTTGGTGCGGTGGCTGTGGAGATTTTGGTATTTGGGCGGCGCTAAAGGCAGCCATCAAGCAACTCAACTGGGAGTCTCATCAATTTGTTATTGTTTACGATATTGGTTGTAGTGGCAATATGGCCAGTTTTCTCAGAGTGTACGCTTTCCATGGTCTCCATGGCCGGGCCATTCCGGCTGCCACCGGCATCAAACTGGCCAATCATTCCCAAAAAGTGATCGTCATTGGCGGCGATGGCGGCCTTTTGAGTGAAGGCCTGACCCATTTTGTTGCCGCCGCCCGCGCCAATATGGCTATCACCGTTATTCTTCACAACAATCAAGTCTATGGCCTGACTACCGGTCAAAGTTCCCCCACCAGCCTGAAGGGGACCAAGGGTAAGGCGACTCCCTTGGGTGTTGTCGAACAACCGCTTGAGCCCTGCGGTTTCGCCCTTCTTTCCGGCGCCACTTACGTCGCCCGCGCCTTTGCCGGCACTATCCCCGACACGACCAAGATTTTCGTTGACGCCCTAACCCACCGGGGCTTTGCCCTGGTCGAGGTTCTCCAGCCTTGCGTCACTTACAACAAACTCAATACTTATGATTGGTTCCGCCAAAGGGTTAAACCTCTGTCAACGACCCCAACGAATGTCTACGAAGCCATTGCCAAAGCCGCCTGGACCGATCAAGATATTTTTACCGGGGTTTTCAAGAGAGACGAAGCCGCTCTCCCGTACCATCTTAATTTTGAAATTCTCAAAGAAAAAACCTTGATTCAATACCAGGAAAAAAGAGATCTGACCAAATATATTATTAGTCAAAAATAAAGCTATGGCCAAAACTTTCGCCGGTGACCGAAAATGGACGACCGGCCGCTCCCGTGTCGTTCGACCAACCGATCAAAGCCACCTTCTGCGGGGACTAAAAGAGTCCGCCAAGATTACCCTTGACGCCCTCCCGGGAAGTGCCCGCAAGAAAAGAAGCTGGGAAAAATAACTAATACTTTCTTATAACCGCCTTCAACCGGCCCTGAATTCTGACGTTGGTGGCGAAAATGGGCGACATGGTCGAATTGGCCGGTTCCAATCTGATCCGGGTTTTTTCTTTGAAAAATCGCTTCAGTGTTGCCAAGCCATTTTCAAGCAGGGCGACGACTATATCGCCATCCTTGACGTTACCGATTTCCTCTTCTTCAATGACAACAAAGTCGTGGTCAAAAATCCCCTCTTCAATCATCGACGTCCCCTTCACCTGTAAGACAAAGGCCCGCTTCTTGCCGGAAACCAGCGACGGCGCGATTCTCATCGTCGCATCGGGATCGGTGTAGGGCATGATCGGCTTACCAGCGGCGATAAAGCCCATGATCGGCAGTTCGACCGACGCTAAGGCCTCGGACATATGCTTATCCAGTAGTTCAATCCCTCGTACCGCTCCCTCGTATTTCCTGATGACCTTTTTCTTGATCAAGGCCTGCAAATGCTCGTGGACCGTCGCCAGGGAAGAAACCCCAATTGCCCCGGCAATTTCCGACAGGGTGGGGGAGTAGCCATTCTTCTGGATGAACTGGCCGATAAAATCAACGATCTGTCTTTGTCTTCTGTAGAGAGTGACTGCCATGCTTTCAGTTAACTAATAAAACCCGAACATGTCAAGTGGCAGTTTCGGCTTCTCTTCGCTAATTTAATCAGGTTTTGCTAAAATATAATGCGTGAAATTTAAACTTTCGGCAAGCTATCAACCAACCGGGGACCAGCCGCAAGCGATTGATCTTTTAACCAAGTCGATCGAAGCGGGCAACAAACACCAGACTCTCGTTGGTGTCACCGGCAGTGGCAAAACCTACACCGTCGCTAACGTCATTGCCAAAACCCAGCTGCCCACTCTCGTCGTTAGTCACAACAAAACTCTTGCCGCCCAGCTCTACCAGGAACTGCGCGATTTCTTCCCGAAAAACGCCGTCTCCTATTTTGTCAGTTACTATGATTATTACCAACCGGAGGCGTATCTTCCTCAAACCGATACTTATATCGAGAAAGAGGCCGATATCAACGCCGAAATTGATCGGCTTCGTCTCTCAACCACCGCCAATCTTGTCAGTCGTCCCGACTGCATTGTCGTCGCTTCTGTCTCCTGCATCTACAACATCGGTAACCCGGTCGAATACGAGAAATATTTTTGCCAGTTGGTTGAAGGCCAGATCATTGATCGCGTCGATGTCGCCCATCGTTTGCTCGATCTTCAGTACCAACGCACCACCAGTGAGCTTACCCGCGGTAACTTCCGCCTTATCGGCAACACCCTTCAACTTTTTCCCAGCAACGAAGAAGTGGTCATCAGTATTACTTTCGCCGACAAGACGATCGCGTCCATCAAGCGGCTTGACCCCCTAAACTTCACCGAATTAAAGAACAAATTAAATGGCGGAACGACCATCTATCCCGCCAAACATTACATTACCGATGTCACCTCCCAGAAAGCAGCCCTGGATCAAATCAGATCCGATCTCAAAGACCAAGTTGAGAAATTCAAAAAAGAGGGCCGGATCCTGGAGGCCCACCGCCTCGACCAAAAGGTCAATTACGACCTGGCCCAGATTGAAGAGTTCGGCTTCGTCAACGGCATCGAGAACTACAGCCGCTACTTTGACAAGCGCCAGCCGGGCGATCCGCCTTACACCCTGCTCGACTATATGAACTACAATGCCAAAAAGTTTGGTAAGAAAAACTTCCTTACCGTCATCGATGAAAGCCATATCTCCCTGCCCCAAATCAAAGGCATGTACCGGGGTGACCGAAGCCGCAAAGAAACCCTGATCGACTACGGTTTCCGCTTGCCGGCCGCCCTCGATAACCGGCCCTTAAACTTCATCGAATTCCAGGCGCGGACGCCCCAAACTCTATACGCTTCGGCGACGCCTCAGGAACTTGAACTTAGCTTGAGCCAGGGCGAAAAAGCGCCAGCCATCGCCCAACAATTAGTCCGACCCACCGGGCTGCTCGACCCCGAGGTCAAAGTTTTTCCCACCGCCAATCAAATCGCTCACCTGGTTAGTGAGATCATCACCCGCAAGAGTCGGGGTGAACGAACATTAATTCTCACCATTACCAAGCGCATGGCCGAAGATCTTACCGATTATTTAAAAGACCATGTCCCCGGGCTAAAGGTCCAGTACCTCCACTCCGACGTTCTGACCCTTGACCGCTCCGACATTCTCGACGACCTGCGCCTCGGCAACTTCGATTGTCTGGTTGGTATCAATCTTCTCCGCGAGGGCATCGACTTGCCAGAAGTCTCCCTGGTCGCCATTCTCGATGCAGACAAAGAGGGCTTCTTGCGTAATCCCACCTCGCTCATCCAAACCATGGGCCGGGCCGCCAGACACGTCAATGGTCTGGTCTATCTTTACGCCGACCGAATTAGTGACTCGATGAAACAGGCCATGGCAGTCACCTCCCGCCGCCGCCAAACTCAGCTGGAATACAACCAAAAACACGGTATCATCCCCCAAGGCATCGTCAAACCTCTCCGTGAAAAACTGATGAAACGGGAAGAGAAAAAGGAAAAGACGGGCCGGATCAGGGAGCTGGAAGAATTTGGCTGGAAACGGACCGAAGACGTCAATCCGGACGCTTTGACTCCAGGTGACAAAAAGAAACTGATTCGCAAAATGAAAGCCAACCTGACCGCCGCCGCCAAAAATTGGGACTTTGAAATGGCCGCCAAGTACCGCGACCTGATCGCTAAACTCTCGTAGTACAATACCTCAAAAATCATGGAAAGAATTCTCCAAGGTCTTTTGAAAAAATACGAAGGTCATGTCAGATATGATCCTTTGCTCGAAGCGGCAAACTTCGTCATCGAGGAACTCGACGGTGATAAGGCAAGGGCCGTCAGCTGGATTCAAGAAAATAGCGGTGGAGGAAACGGATCGGAGTATGATGATATTGGTGAGGTTGGAGGTGCTGTTTGGGGAAAAGCAACCTACTGTGATTATTTGAGTACCTGGAGTGAAATTATCACGACCGTCGCACACATACTTGAGTCAAGGTAGGTGAATGAGGTAAAATCGAGCCTTATGGCTGAAATCTCCCCCGCCACACACTTGATCGTCAAGGGTGCCCGTCAGCACAACCTCAAAAACATCGATCTAACCATCCCGAAAAACAAACTGGTTGTCTTTACCGGCGTTTCCGGCTCCGGTAAATCATCGATGGCCCACGACACCATTTATGCTGAAGGCCAGCGCCGCTACGTCGAGTCCCTTTCTAGCTATGCCCGCCAATTCTTAGGGGTGATGGACAAACCCGACGTCGATTCAATCGAAGGTCTTTCACCTGCCATTCTCATTGATCAAAAGCAAGGCAGTCACAATCCCAGAAGTACCGTTGGCACCGTCACCGAAATTTATGACTACCTCCGCCTCCTCTTTGCCCGGGTCGGCCACCCTCATTGTCCGAAATGCAGTCGCGAGGTCATGGCCCAAGATGTGACTCAAATCCGGGACGCCATCTACAATCTGGCCCAAAGCGACCCCAGCATGACCAAGCAAAAAGGGGTCCGCCTGCTGATCATGGCCCCGGTGATCAAAAACAAAAGGGGCGAATTCAAGGAACTTCTCATTAACCTAGCCAAAAAGGGCATTGGCCAGGTCCGGGTCGACGGCAAATTCATCGCCACCAACTCCAATCTCAATCTGTTCAAAAACAATCGCCACGATATTGACGCCATTATTGATAAGATCGTCGTCGAAAAGCAAGGCGAGGGGATTGACAGCCAGCCAACCAGAAACCGCCTCATTGAATCCATCGAAACCGCCCTCAAGCTTTCCGGAGGCGAAGTCTTCGCCAGCATCGTCAAGGATGCCTCCCTTTCCTTTCCGGAGCAACCTAAAGATTGGCAAGACCACCTCTATTCCGAAAACCTGGCTTGCCCGGTCGACAACATTTCTCTCCCCAAACTTGAACCCCGTTATTTTTCCTTCAATTCCCCCGATGGCGCTTGCCCTACCTGCACCGGTCTAGGCAGTAAATTGACCCTCAACCGCAACCTCATTCTGGCCCCCAGTCTAACCCTGCTCGAGGGTGGTATTGTCCCCCTCGCCGGTCAATTCGAAACCGAAACCTGGATGGCCCGTCTCATTACCAAGGTCATGGCAGAGGCGGGGTTTAATAACAAAACTCCCCTCGAAGAAATGACCGAAAAGCAAAAGGAAGTTCTCTTTGGCGGCACCGGCAAAGAGAACCACGCCGTTCACGGCCTCAATTCCCAAGGCCGCCCCACCATTTGGCACACCCCCTTTGCCGGACTGGTGGCTGAATTTGAACGCCGCTATCAGGAAACCAGTTCCAACTACGTCCGCGAAGAGCTTGATCAATATATGGTTAAGTTGCCCTGTCCCGCTTGTCGTGGCGACCGTCTCAAGCCGGAGGTTTTGGGGGTCACCGTCAACGCCAAAAACATTGCGGCAGTCACCGCCCACTCGATCGACAAAGCCCTGGTCTATGCCAGCGGTCTAACCAACAGTCTCAATCCAACTGAGCTCCAAATCGCCACTCCAATTTTGAAAGAAATCAAAGATCGTCTCGAATTCCTCCAGTCCGTTGGTTTAAGTTATCTCACCATCAACCGGGAAGCCGGTAGTCTTTCGGGTGGTGAACTCCAGCGCATTCGTTTAGCCAGTCAAATCGGCAGCCGCCTGACCGGCATTCTTTATGTTCTCGACGAACCGACCATCGGTTTGCACCAGCGCGATAACCAAAAACTAATCACTACCTTAAAGAATCTGGTTTCTCTGGGTAATACTCTCGTGGTGGTCGAACACGACCGCGACACTATTCTTAGCGCCGGCCACCTGGTCGAGTTCGGTCCCTCAGCCGGCGAAAAGGGTGGTCAGCTGACCTTTGAGGGTGAAATCAGCGCCATGAAAAAGAGTCTTTGCCTCACCGGCCAATATATCGCCAACAAGAAAATTATCGCGCCGGTTAAAACGCTGAAGAAACCGAAACAAAACAGCGAAATTACCCTAACCGGTTGTACCTATCACAACCTGAAAAATATTTCCGTTGATATCCCCTTGGGCAAACTCATTGGCGTCACCGGTGTTTCCGGCTCGGGAAAATCATCTCTCATCGTCGATACCCTCTACGAGGCCCTCGCTCGGCAATTGAATCGTCAGCACCAACGCCAAGAGGTCCCCTTTAGTTCGGTAAAGTTCTTGGACGCGGTCAAAAGAGTCAGTTTAATTGACCAAAGTCCGATCGGCCGCCCCCCCAGAAGCAACCCCGCCACCTACACCAAAGTTTTTGACTACGTCAGGAGCCTTTTTGCCGGTACCAAAGACGCTCATTTGCGTAGTTATGGCCCCGGCCGTTTTAGTTTCAATGTCAAGGGTGGCCGCTGTGAAACCTGTCAGGGTGAGGGCCAGATCAAAATCGAAATGCAGTTCATGGGCGACATTTACGTCACCTGTCAAACCTGTAAGGCCACCCGTTTCAACCAACCGACTTTGGAAATCACTTACCGGGGCAAGAACATTGCTGAAATCCTTGACCTGACCATCGACCAGGCTGCCGATTTCTTCAAAGGCATCCCGGGAGTCGAAAAAAAGCTGACCACCCTCAAACAGGTCGGCCTGGGCTACATCCGACTGGGTCAACCGGCCCCTACCCTCTCGGGTGGCGAGGCCCAGCGCGTCAAACTGGCTAGCGAACTCACCAAAACCGGCTCCGGTCATACCATCTATCTTCTCGACGAACCAACTACTGGGCTCCATTTCGACGACGTCGCCAAGCTGATGCAAACCCTGGTCGACCTGGTCGAGAATGATAACACTGTCATCGTCATCGAACACAATCTCGACGTCATCAAAAACTGCGATTACCTCATCGATATGGGCCCCGAAGGCGGCGACAATGGTGGCCAAATCATCGCCGCCGGCACCCCAAAAGAAATCACCGAACATTTTGACACCCCAACCGCCCAGGAGCTCAAAAAGGTATACTTTTCTCATGCGCTTTCTGATTAAATTTTTTGCCGCATCTTTTCTGTTCATCATTAGCCATCTGCTATTTGCTTCACCCGTGTCCGCATTGGCAACCTTTGCTACCGACTACACCGTTACCTATGGTATCGGTGAGCAGGGTTCAACTCATGTCACCTTCGACATTGCCCAAAAAAATAACCTCAGTACCGTTTACGCCACCAGCTTCTCTCTCTCCCTTTCCCAAACCAATATCAAAAACATTCGTGTCAGCGACGCTTCCGGCGAACTTACACCCACGGTCGACCGCACCGATAATCTGACTAACATCAGTTTTGATTTTCTAGCCAAGATAGTCGGGCGGGACAAAGTCAACCGCTTCACCATTCAATACGACTCGGCAGATATTGCCGGTAAACAGGGTTCGATCTGGGAAATCAACATCCCCCGCCTCGAAACCAACGAAAATACTAACAGCCAGCAAATTGTCCTCAAGGTTCCCGGTTCTTTCGGTCAACCGGCCTATATCGATCCGAAACCCGGTCGGATTGAAGGCAACAATTATTATTTCCCCTCCGCCGTTCTGGCCAACAAATCCATCTCTGCCGTTTTTGGTACCACCCAATACTTCAAACTCCAGCTCATCTACAACCTCACCAATCCTCTCGCCAAAGACCTGTCCACCCAGATCGCCCTCCCGCCCGACACCGCCTACCAAACCGTCTACCTCAAAAAAATCAACCCTCCACCAACCGACATTGCGACCGACCCGGACGGTAACTGGCTCGCTTCATACACCTTAAACCCCAATACCGATCTTCAAATAACCACCGACATTATTATCAAACTCGACTTCAATCCGAAAAAAACACCTCTTTTGGACTTCAATCTCTACACCCGGGCCACCAAACTCTGGGACTACACCGACCCCGACATCGCCGCGGCCGCGACTAATTTGACGACACCCAAAGCAATTTACGACTATGTCGTCAACTACCTTCAATATAGCTACGCCCGCATTAATAATGGTAACGACAGTGGCGTCAACCGACCGGGCGCCGTCTGGGCTCTGGCCAACCCCTCCCAGGCGATTTGCACGGAATTTACCGATCTTTTCATCGCCCTTGCCCGCAAAAACGGTATCCCCGCCCGCGAGAACCAAGGCTATGCCATGAGCACTAACGACAAACTGAAGCCGCTATCCCTGGCAAAAGACGTTCTCCACGCCTGGCCGGAGTATTATGACAAAGTCAAACAAACCTGGATTCAAATTGACCCCACCTGGGCCAATACCACCGGCGGCATCGACTACTTCAACAAACTCGACCTCAACCACCTGGTCTTTGCCATTCACGGCCTCGACGCCACTCAACCGTTACCGGCTGGCGCTTACAAAACCTTGGGTGGGGGATCAAAAGACGTTTTTGTCAGCATCGCCCCCCCCGAGGCCTTCCCCAAAGCCCAGTTTCGCGTCAAGTATGCCGACCAAAACCGGGAACGGCTATTCTTAACTCTCGAAAATCTGTCAGGCGTCAGTGGCGATGCCACGGTTTCGACTTCAGGAAAAAACTCAGTTGAAAGTAGCACCAGCGCCAATCGCTTGCCGCCTTTTGGTAATACTACCGTCGAGGTTCGCCTCAAACCCATGTTCCTCGTCTATCCCAAGACCGAACAGCTTATAATAGATATTAATGGCGAAACAATCAATCTCACTATCACTCGACAACCCAATTTACCTGCCGCTGTTCTTTGGGCCGCCGCCCTTTCGCTTGCCCTCGGACTTGCCCTCCTTGCCCGGGGTCTATATCTTCGCCGACGCCGCCGGCTCCCCCCTGTACATTGGTAAATCAATCAACCTCAAAAGCCGGCTCGCCCAGCACCTCGAGAACGGCCACGACCAAGATACCAAAGCGGCCCATTTCCTGATCCAATCCAAGTCGCTCATTCTTCAGGTCGTCGAAAGCGATTTGGCCGCCATCATTCTCGAGGCCAATCTCATCAAAACCTACCAGCCCTACTACAACGCCGCCATCAAAGACGACAAAACGGCAAGCTACATTACCATCGGCAACGCCCCGCAATACTCCTTCTCCGTCATTCACCATCCCACCACCCAAATTTATGGTCCGTATCCTTCAGCCGCCATCGCCAACCTGATTCTCAAACAGGTCCGTCGTATTTTTGGTTACTGCCAAAACCCGACCAGTCGAAGGGCCTGTTTTTACTTCCATCTCCATCAATGCCCCGGCCCTTGCAATGGGAAAATTAGCCAAGCCGAATACAAAAAACACCTTAAAAATATCAAGGTCTTTCTCTCGGGCCGCTTCAAAAACCTCATGGCGGATTTAAACAAAGAAATTAAAGCCGCCGCCAAAAAACAAAACTTTGAAACCGCTCTCCAAAAGCGGGATCAACTCAAAGCTCTCGAGACCGCCCTCGCCAGCCACAAATACAGCCAGCTCCTGGTTTTGCCGCTAGCGACGGAAAAAGTTCTTCGCCAAGCCATCCTGCTACTTCAACATCCGAAACTCAAAGAACCACCCCAAAGAATCGAGTGCTATGACATGGCCACCCTCAATCAGGAAAATACCGTCGGCGCCGTGGTCGTTTTCATCAATGGCCAACCGGACAAAGACCAATACCGCAAATTCCTGGTTAAAACAAATAAATTAGGCGACCCGATCACTATGAAGCATATTATGGTCAGGCGCCTTCGTCACCCGGACTGGGCCAAACCCGACCTCATTATTCTTGATGGGGGAATCCCCCAACTCTCGATCGTTTCCGCCATCATTCCCCCCGATATTCCCGTTATCGCCCTGTCCAAGAAGCGGGAGACGCTTCATTTTTATAATACTAATCAGCAAATTGTTAACCTGAATTTGCCGCTCCACAATAGCGTCCTGAAACTCTTTCAGTTCGTCCGCGATGAAGCCCATCGTTTCGCCACTACCTACCACAAAAAGCGGCGAAAAATGACCACCTTCGCTTAGCGTTATACTTAATTTCATGAAGACGATTCTGCGCGCCATCTTCCTCAATCTGGTCAGCCTCTATCTGGTGGCCATGTTCTATTCCGGCCTGACTATCGACAACAAACTGACGACCTACCTGGCCGCCGCCATCGTCTGGACCATTTTAAACAAGATCGTCAAACCGATCATCAAACTCCTGCTCCTGCCCATCAACCTGATCACTCTCGGGCTCTTCTCCTGGGTCGTCAACGTCATCACCCTTTTCCTCTTGACTTACTTTATCAAAGGTCTCGCCATCCACGCTTACACCTTCCCGGGCATTGCCTACCAGGGCTTTATCATCCCCCAGATGCATTTCAACCTCATCATCTCCTACGTCATCACTTCACTAGTTCTATCCCTGACCCACATGCTCCTCATTTGGCTAGTTAGAAATTAACCCTTATAATCAAGGACATGAATTTATTACTCCTTCTCCAAATGGTCGTCTCCATCCTCTTACTTTTGGCCATCCTCATTCAGGCCAAGGGTACTTCTCTGGGCCGTGCCTTTGGAGGTATGACTAGTTACCATACCAAGAGGGGAGCCGAAAAAGCCCTCTTTTACGCTACCATCATCCTTGGTCTGCTCTTTGTTGGCCTCTCGCTTCTCAACCTGATAAGCACATGATTAAATTTTTTCGGCGTCTTTTCTGGCTGACCAGTTCTTTTGTCAAGAAATATTACCGGCTAATTCTGACCAGTTTTGTTACTTCCCTCGTTGTCGGATTCATCGGGAGCCGGGTTGTGGGCAAACTGCCTGGTCAAACCAGCACCGTTCGCCTCGGGCTGGTCGGTCAATACACCAGCCAATCTTTGCCGCCTCTGATCAAAAATATCCTTAACTCTGGCTTGACCAAAGTCGGCCCCAACCAAACCATTGTTGAAAATCTCGCTGGTTGGGAAGTTACCGATGAGGGCAGGCGCTATATTTTTACTCTCAAATCGGGTCTGACCTGGTCAGATGGTACTCCGGTCAAAGCTTCTGATATCGTTATTAGCATCCCCGACGTCAACATTCAGTTTGAAGGCGATGACAAAATCATTTTTACTCTCCCTCAAGCCTTCGCTCCCTTCCCATCGGTCTTAATCAATCCCATCATCAACCAAGCCGGTCTAACAGCCAGTCTTTACCAGGTTAATCTAACCCAAAACACCAATGGCGTCCTCTCCAAAATTCAACTCAAATCAGCTGATAAAATCATCATTGTCCGGCCGTTCTCTTCGACGACTCAGGCTCTCACCGCCTACAAACTGGGGGAGGTAGACGCCATCTACAACTATCCGAAAGTTAGCGATCTAGATTTGTCTCCCTATGGCCTGGTCAGAGAAACAAAAAACTATCATCAGGCTTTAGCCATTTTCTTCAATAACCAAGACCCAACCCTCAAAGACAAAAGCATTCGTCAGGGCATCGCTTACGCCCTCAAAGACAAAGGTTTTGGCCACGATCGGGCTCTAGGCCCGATCAGCGCCGCTTCCTGGGCCTATAACCCCCTAGTCAAACTTTATGAATCCGATAACAAAAAGGCGGTCGATCTGATCAGAAATAACCTCCCTGACAAAAACCAGGTTTTAAACCTTGAGTTGGCTACTATTCCAGCCTACCTGCCTGTCGCTGAAAAGATCAAAAGCCAGCTCGACGCCAACCTGGTCAGTTTAAATATCAAAGTTGTTACCAGCCGACCAGATTCTTACCAGCTTTACCTGACCCTTTTTGACATCGGTCACGACCCCGACCAATACGTTTTCTGGCATAGTACCGCCGTTGCCAACAATATCAGTAAAACCAGCAACGAAAAACTCGATAAAGACCTCGAAGACGGGCGCCGCACCCTCGACCCAAACGAAAGAAAGAAAATCTACACTGATTTTCAACGCACATTCGCCGAAGAATTGCCCGCCCTTTTTCTCTTTTACCCCACTTACTCCAATTTGGCCCGTCGAGAGGCTATTTTTGCTATAATAAAGCCCGAAACCGCTCTCTAATATCTTGGGCAGGTGGCGAAATTGGTAGCCGCGCAGTGTTCAGAACGCTGTGAGGAAACTCTTGGGGGTTCAAGTCCCCCCCTGCCCACTCTATTTACAGCTAACACAATGCCGGGATGCTGAAATTGGTATACAGGCACGCTTGAGGTGCGTGTGTCGAAAGACATGGAGGTTCAAGTCCTCTTCCCGGCACAAATATTTTCCGGCCGCTTAGCTCAGTTGGTAGAGCGCTTCGTTTACATCGAAGATGTCGTAGGTCCGAGTCCTACAGCGGCCACCATGAAAAAAAAGCGACCCAATGTCGTCGTCATCGGTGGAGGAACGGGCACCTCCACTACTTTGACCGGCCTCCGAAAATACCCCGTTGATCTCTCCGTCATTGTCTCCATGACCGATTCCGGCGGCAGCAACCGCGTCATTCGCGACGAATTCGGTCTTTTGCCTACTTCTGATTTGCGCCAAGCCATGGTCGCTCTCGCCGGCCAGGGCGAGGAATATCTGTTGCGCAAACTTTTCACCTATCGCTATAATCACGGTATTGGTATCAGCGGTATGACCTTCGGCAATCTCTTCATGGCCGCCCTGACCGACATTCTTGGCTCCCAACAACAAGCCATCAAAGAAACCTGCCGCCTGCTTCACGTCGAGGGGCACATCATCCCCGTCACTTACGACAACTCTCAGCTGGTAGCCCGCTATGATAATGGCCGTCAGGTCTTGGGTGAACACCACATCGACGAACCCGACGAAACCCTCGGCAAACACAAGATCGTCGGCCTGGAAGTCTTTCCGAAAGCGAAAGCCAATCCGGAAGCCCTGGAAGCGATCAAGATCGCCGACATGATCGTCATGGGCCCGGGCGATCTCTATACCAGCCTTCTGAGCAATCTTGTCGTTGCTGGTGTGGCCCGCGCGGTCGCTAAATCAAAAGCGCAAAAAGTCTTTGTCATTAACCTGATGACCAAATTTAGCCAGACCGCCGGTTTCACCGCCAGCGACCATCTCTTTGAACTTTACAAATACCTGGCTGGTGGTATCGTCCAGACTATCCTCATTAGCGAACCTTTTAAACTAAAAAAGGACATCATAGAGCGCTACGGGGAGGAAAAGGCAGAAATTGTCGTCGATGATCTCAACTTTTCCGATCAGTCACCAAAACCAAAAGTTATTCGTGCCGATCTTATTAGTAATCGGATCTATGAAAAACCCAAAAGCGACGCCCTCATTCGCAGTCTCATTCGCCACGATCCCGACAAGCTGGCCAAGGCGCTGATGAACTTGATATAATAGCCATGCTTGCCAAGCTAGCCAAGA
>ERZ1292623.1177-Hain-H51-01um-R1-1177-length-25778-cov-10_pt2 | contig 16421 bp, 32 predicted proteins | sample MGYA00564398_ERZ1292623 | MGnify/ENA primary metagenome ERZ1292623 (study PRJEB36523, sample SAMEA6512633) | groundwater metagenome | collected 2019-01-07 | study: AquaDiva: Metagenomics assemblies of 32 groundwater samples | reverse complement strand
GCCTCCGTCCAACGCTCCATGAGGTGTTGGCGGTCCTTCCCCAACCTCGCCCGCCTGATGAACCGGACGAGCCGATTAGCGAAAAGCGGCGACTGGCTGAGGCGAGCCATTTGTCCCTCCGTTGCGTGAGGCTTCTGCGGTGGCCTGCTTCGCTTGAATCGCTTGGATGATTCGTTGCATCACTTGAGGTAACACCGCTTGGCCTTCCGGCGTCTGCATCAACTCCAAGAAGAGTCGCGACTGCTCCAAGGCCTTCGGGTCTTTGAGTTTGATCTGCAACCCCAAGCTGCTGACGTACTGCTCGGTCAGTTGCTTGTAGGCGTCCAAGTCACCAACCAAGAACGGATTCTGGGTGTTCGCAGCCACCTCCAGCAGTTGCGCCAAGGTCTGCTGGCGTAGGATCGGGTTGGTGGAAATGCCATTGCCTGCCGCCACCACCTGAATCTGCTCGGAGAAATACTGCTCACGTTGCGTCGGGTTCAGCAGATGCGGTTTCCCATCAACCGTCACCAGGAGACGATTCGCCAGCATCAACCGGAACGCATCATGGACATACTGAAACTCTCGCGTATCGAGCGCCGAGAGCCGTTTGGTCAGATGCCCGAACTTGATGCTCCCTTGGTTCAGAATTGCGATCGTGCCGCGCGCAGTCGTGACGTTCGGCGAGAGCGAAGAGGTCGGCGCGCTCAGATTCAAATCCGTCACGCCCCAAATGCGCTGCGTATTCGACATGAGCCAGTTCAGCAGCTCAACCGGATGGCGCTGACCGATGGGGGTGGGCAGAAACTTCGCCCCATTGATGTCCCGCATGATCCAGGTGGCGCCGGGTCCGGTCGTCTCGTAATCTTCGTCCTCCAACATCGCCAGATCGGAGAGCAGCAAGGGCGGATGGTTGTAGAGATTCCCCGAATCGATTTCTTGGTTGAGCAACGCATCCATCGCGGAGCGAAGACTGAACACCGTCTCGGGGATGCCCTTGCCAATCGGGGAGGTGCCGCTATGCCAGACTTGGCGATTGAAATACGGCCTGCGCGGAAAGAGGGAAGGACGCCATCCGAGCATGATCTTGTTCTCCGTTGCGATCAACGCAGTGATTTCCACTGGGGAACCATCGGCCGCAGCCGGATACTTCCCGTAGAACGCCCGGAGTTTGATCGGTTTGAGGCCCATCGCCAGCTTGAGCGGGTCGGCGTGGAGCGTGTTGGGATCAAGGCCCAACGAGTGCCAGAGTTTCGTCAGCCGGTACTTGCCTTCAAACGGATCGCCCTCGCGTCCTAATAGCCAATAGGCGCTCACCTCGAAATCATCGCTGAGCCAATCCCACTGATCCGGATCGAGGCGCGTCTCGCGCTCCGGGAACCCGATGGACTCCACTGGACGGACGGAGAGTTCCAAGCCTTCTCGTTTGAGGTGCGGCTGCGTGGCTTTCAGATTGCTCAACTTCATGGGGAGCCCGGACGCCGGATCAACTGGGATGAGTTCATTCGGCGTCTTGGGATCGGCCGGCCGTGGCAGCATCCGCCCGGTGCCGGGGTCTTGTGTCAGCATCGGCTGCCCATCGAGGGGGTTGATCCAGACTGGAAAATCGACCTCGCTTTGCGTCCACCATCGGCCATAGCTCCATTTATGGAAACAGGAGCCGACGGTTAAGAGTTCGCGCGTGGAATATTCCACGAGTTCCCGCTTGTCCGGCACCTCATAGTGATGATAGGCGTCGTGGAAGGTGGTCAAATCGTCCACCAGCTCTTTCGTGCCAGCCAGACGGGCTTGGAGCTTGGGTTCCAGATCATGCGTATTGGCGATGAGCAAGGGAATCAGAAATTCCGCAAAGATGGACTCGATGCCCACGCCGACGTTCGAGGCCCCGTCAAACGGCTCGGACTTCGCATCGTGGTAGAGTTCGGCCACCGAGCGACGGCCTTCCATGCGGAGTCGGTAATCCTGCAACTCATCGTGGCGATTGCGCTCGGTGCCTTCGACGGGGTGCGTCCACCAGGACTTCGCGCGCTCAGTCACCATGAGCACGTACTCAAGGACGCGTTTGTCTAAAGCTTCGGAGGGGACGATAGGGCTAAGCATGTCGTCGCTTCCATAACCAGGTTCTAAGCTTTGGAAACGGATGGCGGATTCTCACCAGATATCGGCGACGCTTTAGGTCCAATATGACAAATTGATATCCACAATCAATCACCTGAAACCGAAATTGTCTAATCCACCTTTTCCATACATACGCTGGATGAGCGATCTCGCATACCATACGTTTCCGCTTTCTATCCCACACACCAAAAACAAATCCATAATCCAAAGCCCCAATGTCCCATTGCCACACTTTTATCATCACGGCCACGTCGCGGCTTTTGGATTCGACCGATCCACGCTCATGGACAAGCCGAGCATCGCCGGCCGGTCGCTCGCCCGCACCCACTTCTCGATCGTCTTAAGGTTATGCCGCTCGGACATTTCGTTGGCGTAGAGCAATGGGCGTCCGACGCTGTCGGTCGCTGGCTTCCCGGTGACTTTCGCTTCTCTGGCTGCCAGCGCAATGCCTCCGCGCAGGTGATAGCGAGCCTGCTGGTGTTGCGTGGTGTGGCGGTTATGACGTTCGGAGTCATACATGGCTCATCCCCTCACGCACACAGACGATGTGATCGATTGCAGCAACCGATTGGCGTGGGCCTTCGCATGACCCTTCATGCACGCTTCACACAATGTCCGCTGACACACCGAACATCGATGGGTGGCGCGGTTCTGGCAGTCGTAGATGCCGCATGGGTGATGCCGATGACGAATCTTGCGGATGAAGGCCATACGTTATCGTCCCTGAGTCGGTTTCCATCCATGCTTGATCCCTTGCAGCAAGCGCCGCTGCGCTTCGGCCTTCGCGCGCGTCGTGCCTTTCGACTTGGTGCCGTGTGGTGACAGCACTCTGTATTTCCCCTCCACAGTCTTGACAATTTTGTAGGGCATCTCAGAAGCTCACGACCCCTCGCCGACGAGACAACTCATGCTGGCGTTGCGTCCGATGCTCTCGATGCTGTGCGAGCATTGGGGCTAGGGCGGGCGAGCCCATGTAGAGATTGACCATACCATACTCAAAGGCGTTGACGAGATGATCGAAAAACCCGTCCTTATAGGGCAGCTCCTTGTGCCCCGTGACCCGCGCCCCTTCCTTGATCTCCTCGAAGTGGTAGCCGCCGGCCAGCCCTTCAATCAGGATTTGGCAGAGCGGATTGATGCGCACCGCCGGCTTCCCTTGAATCAGCTCGGACAGCTTGCGGTTAATGAGCGGGATGCGATCCGCATAGGTCGTCTGTCGATACTGCAAGAGGATCCCGTGGTCGTGCAGGCGTCTGAGCGTGCTGATGCCGGTGGGATCACGTTGCACCGCCGCCGGATCGCCGATATCCCGAGATGTGAGATTGCCGAACCAGTCGGTGGTTCTGGACGTGACCCCCTCAATGAACGCATCCTCCGGCGTAAACGGCGGCATCCACTCCCGATGCACCAGCAGCCGATAGTCCGCATCCTGCTGCGCCCACAGACAGGCCGGGTTACGGAAGCCGAAGTCCCAAAATCTGAGAATCGGACGATCCGGCACGAGGGACGTTTCACCGACGTGGAGTTCTTCGAGAAACGGCTGATACACCGGCGTCCCAGAGGGAAGCGCGGCGGTTTTACCCAGGAGATATCGCTGGCGCCAGGCCGAGGGCATCCCTTCCAAGGAGCGCCGGTAGGCGGGATCAAGGTTCTCCCAATTCTCGAAGGTAGAAAGTTCCAGACGCATGATATCGGGGTCGTAACCCGGATCGCGCGGATCGGTGAGATGGTTCAGCCAATGCGACGCTGAGGGCGGATTCCCTTCCATCAGCACCATCCCTTGATGCCCCGCTTGCGTGGCCCGGTTTTTGACGTAGCGATACTGACGTTCGGTAATCTGATGCGCTTCATGAATGGAAATCACCCCAAACTCCGTCGAGCCCCACTTCGTCTCGTCATTGAGTCCACCGAAAAAGAGCGTCCCGCGTCCTCCGTGCGATTGCGCGATGGCATAGCGTTGGTCGGTCTGATTGCGCTCCACAATCAGCGACGGAGGGAGAATTTCAAACACCGTCTCCATCACGGAGAACCGCAGCGCATGGAGTTCATGGCGCGCAACCAGGACGCGCACGCCTGGCTCATTGCAGAGTCGCGCGAGCACCACATTGAGCACCGCCCGCGTCCCGCCGGAGCGCACCCCATGTTGCAGGTAGAGCACCGGGATGCCGCCCGTCCTAGTGCGAATCCGCTCCAGCGCCCACCGCATGACCGTTTGTTGGGTGGGGTGCGGGGGGCACGGCTGACCCTGCTTGGTCCCGAACACTGAAATACCGGCTGAACTCATTCCAGTCTGGCGGGTGAATCACTCTCAAGTTCACATCGAGCTGGCCGATCCGATCCCAGTTCCAATTCGCTCGATCCCGGTTCTTCAACCAGAAAATTTGCGCGGTCACGTCGGCCGGCACATGCTTCATCGTGGCTACGCGCGTCACCACCCCGGCTTCACAGAAGATTTTCTCCTCAGGAAAGTTGTACCCCGTGGCTCGTTCATAAAGGCTATATTCCACGCGGCGGTCGGCTGTCCGCTTGCCCGCCTTGAACTCCGGCGTGAGCTTCCCTGACGCTTTCCAGTTGTCGATGGATCGGCACGAGACGCCAAGCAGCTCCGCCATCTGCTTATCGGTGAACCCGCGACGCGCCAACAGGATCAAGTGCGACAATAACTTGGGGGTGAACTTGGGGGCGTAGCGTTCGTCTTTCGGAGCGGCGTGTTTCGTTGAGGGCTTAGGCATACACAAACGGCGGCCCGTGTCCAAAGACACAGACCGCCGTCCAGATCGTGGTCAGGCAGTCGCTACGTGAAGTTTACGATATCAGAAATCATGGCGATGTCAATCGAAATTCCTCTCAGTACCGTTCATTCCAACACTACCCGCGCATCCCGCTGCACATCCTGCAAACTCCGGCTCTCCCGTTCCGTCCCTGGAATCGTCGAGACCGTGACGATCTTCCCGCCGGAGACCTTGATCTGCACGTCAAAGCTGCCATACCGCAACCTCGCTGCCTTCTCATGGAGCCAGTCGAAGGCATAGAGCGGACTCATCGCTCCCTGAAACTGAGCGCCCACAAGCGCCACGCATTGAGATAGCCCGGGCCTTCGATGGCGAGCAGGAGGAACCCCCAATACCAATCGTAGGGTGTGCTGATCCGATCAGCGAGGACGAGGAGGGCAAAGAAGATCGTTGCCATTAGGGGGGATCACGCAGCTGCTCCCGCAGCATCGCCCGCTTGAGCATGTCGATGTGATCCGTCATCTCCTGTTGCATCTGCTGCACCGCCTTCCGCAACTCGATGGCCCGCTCCGCCTCAGGCGTCAGCGTCACCCACACCACCTCCTGCGCCCTCGCCACCGCTTCGGCCAGACGCCGGCGTTCGTCGGCGATCCCAGCAACGAACTGTTGCAGCGTGGCCTCCACTGCGGCTGCATCCCGCACCGCTCGATCATTGATCCGCTGCTGCATCGCAACCTGCCACTGCTCCCGGTCACGCAACTCCCCTCCGTGACGGTCCTCCCACCAATAACTGTGCATCAGGATGAGATACGCCAAGAGAACACCGATGACGATCCGAGACCCCACGGCCACTCGATGCCGATGAGGCAAGACCTCCACGTCTTTCTGGACCACGCGCTCACTCTCCGACATCTGGTGACTCCTTGTTGACCCTATCCTTGAGTTGTTGATGCGCCAATCCCTGAAATTCCGGTTTCACCAAGTTGAGGGTCATGGACACCCGCACCCCATCCCGCCGTGTTGCCACGGGACCACTCGGTAAAACGGCGAACCCTCCCGAAATTGAACCCAACGAGCTCCAAGACTATCTTCAATGCCGTAATTGACAAGGCTCTCCGGAGGCACGGGCCGACACCACCATCCCCACTCCGTGGCCTGCCATTCGACGCGACAGGACATTTCGCTAGAAGCATCATTCTTGTAGATGAGGGCCGGCTGCTCCCGCGCGCAGCCGCTCAGCATTACGGCAAGTAGGAGCGTAATTCTTCGACCGGACATGGCCTTGGCCCGCTGAGGCTGAGGACGGTCTTCCCACGAATCCATCCCACACGACAGAGGCCTTCCCGCAGCATAAGAAATTCCACAGTCGGAAGCGGCGTGGCTGGCTGTTCTGGGACACAGCCGCTCAGCAGACTCATGACCGCAAAAACCAGGAGCCATCCCTGCATCAGTCCCTCCACACGATCCGGCTCCAGCTTTCTCCATCCTCCAAACACCGATAGCGACGCCAGAAATGCCTTTCCTCATGTAGCTCATACCACTCCGGGGATTCAAGCTGTTCTCCGGTACACTCATTGGTGAAGAGAATTCGATCTCCTGCTCCTCCACAGGAGAAGTAGTACAACGGTTCGCAGGGGACGTTCTCAAACGCCAGCTCAACGTCAGAGACTGTGAGGGGAACCTCGACCGTTTTCCACGGCCACCGAAGCGTATAGGTGACGGTCACAAGGCCCGTCGCGATCAACCCAAACCAGAGGAGGGGAAGGGTCAGACGCCAGACCGTCTTCATGGGAGGGCGTGGCGCAGCTTGTCCGGGAGACTCATTTGGATGGCGTTCGGCCGCCAAAGATCACTGCGATGAAGCTAAGACAGAATCCAAGGAGTCCAATTCCAATGAGGACGTAGACTATCCAATCCATTTCAGCTCCCTGCCGTCAGGCCGAACTCCGTGCGGATGGCAGTAGAGATGCCTTTCGCTTCCATGCGTCGACAGTGTGCGGCCCCGTAGCGTCGATCAGCCTCGGCATCGCGTTGCTCCCATGCCTTCGCGGAACTCTCAGCAATCTCCACGCACCGCTGCGCTGTTGCGAGGCGTGTCAGTCGCTGGATCTCGATGCTCAGCGGCTCGAAGCGGTCTGTGGCTTCGACTTTCCCGGCGTCCCGCTGGCGGACGGCGAAGGCGACAATGGCGGTGATCCAACACATTTCGCAATTCCATTTCCACGGAGCTTCCTCCGAAATATCCGTTCCAGGCGAAACGGGGTGGCGAGCACACTTGATCCCTCGCTGTCCATGGATTAGTTGTCGCACATCCTGCTCCAGCGTCGGGGTCGTGGGGGTGGGTTCAGGCATTCGCTATTCCGTTTTGTTTGCTTTTAAGACAAGCGGTACATCCGCTCAGTCCACACGGATTTTTGACGGCGTTTGTGAATTTCCGCACAGCATTCGTGGACGAACTTTTTGTCGTCAGATAGCTGTGGATTGCCGTGAAGCACCATCTGTTGTAAGAGCAGTTCCAAGTCCCTATCTCCCAATGTAAGCAGCAGAGGAAATTTTGGTACGTGCATCCTTTTCTCCGTATTGATACTCTCGGGTCCCGCGCCACTGGCCTGCATTTCGCGGGGTCAGGACTGGCACACCGTACAAGGACAATCCTGCTGATGAGGTTGTTGTGCACGATTTATCAGGCGCATCACCCCCTCGGACATTCCCTTGACGAACGACCCTCCCACGACCGCCTGGCCGGTCCTGCCCCGGCTGCTCTGGTCTCTGACGAATGCTGCATTGTGGCATTCAAGGCGATCTCGTATCCAGAGCTTGACGCCTTCTCAGCGTGTCATCTGGTTGCCAGCCGTTGCGATGGAAACAGAAGGCTGTTGCAACAACCTTCTGCATCGACTGCTGCTCGCCACGCCGCAGACGGTCGTGAGAGGATCCGTTATACTCGCTCTCCTGCTTGTTCCAAAATATTCTTGATGCGATCTAACGCCGCTCTGACTGTCCTGGTAATTGGGGAATACCGACATTTTTTCGCAAGGTATACCGCTGTGTTCATCACATCACGATGGGTAAAGAATTGCTCAGCCACTAGTAATGCGTCATGCAATTTCCAGAGATCGCTTCTCTCGACGAGCTCCTTACCGAGTTGTGGACTGTCAGCCATGACCCCCTCCTCTCAATAGACTTCCCACCCGCCTCCCGGCCCCCTTCCCCATGGGGCTCCGCCTCCGCAAGACCATGGTAGCTTGGCGCTCTCTGCATAGCATCTGTCAGGGTTGATAGAGACCCTATGCCTTGTCGCCCAACTCCAACCCGTCGCTGACACGACGCGGGAGGCGGGGGGAGTCACAGATTCCACAGCCGATCACACAGCTCTTTCACGACGCACCCTTCGGATCGCTTCACCTGCATCTCTTCAAGTTGATCGCAGATGGTTCTCGCAATCCCGGCGAGTTCGAGATAGCGCGTTCTCGACATGGCTTTTTCTTGGGGGTCCGGTAAACCAAGTAAACCCATTGGAGTCTCCGCACCCCTCGGTTGCACCGACGCAAAACGCTCTTCCTCTCTCATGTTCCCTCCATTACGATCCATGGGGGACCTGCGTCGTCATACAAGGCTCGTCGATTGTCGCCGTGCGCGCCACAGTAGCCGCGTAACTGCTCCTTGGTCGCTGCGAACTCGCTCACGCAGCCGCAGGCATAGACTTCCCACATGGTCTTTCCACGTACCTCTGATTTTGCGTGGTCGTCCCACTCCGCAATCATTTCACGCCATCCTGCACGACACACGCCGCGCAGGGATCGAGGACGACCGCGGCTGCTTCCTGATCTAATTCGGAGTGGGCTTCATACGGGTTCATCACCTCCTGCTTCACGGTCATGTCCGCTCAATCTCTCCGACGAGGCGCTGCCATTTTGCTAGCGCTTCATTCCCCAACTGTCTGGCAATCGTGAGATGCTCGTCCGTCGTATCGTCATCCTCAAGTGTCGTCGCGGCGGACTGAAATTCACCGGCTTTGCACAGCAGTCGTTTTAGACCAGGGATCAGCTCATCAAGAGTCACCCGCAACAGCCGCTCGGCCCGGTCAAGGTCCCGCCGATAGGACACCACGCAGGACGCCGGCCCCGGCGTCACCGGATGCGTCGGGTAAGTTGGAGGCCCATCGAGTTGCGCTCGGACTGCGTCGAGCCAGCTCGTCAACTCAGGCATGACCACTCCCTTGTCTAGCCAGTTCCACCAACAGCAACAACACGCCCTGCACTTGCGCGACTCGATCCTCCGCGACCCGCAGCCGTTGCCGTGCCTGGAAGGGCAGGGTCGTGCCAAACTGATTCTGCCACTCTACGATGGCTATTTCCAACTCCTGCACGTTGGCCTCGGCGTGACGAGGACAGTAGGCAATACCAGGCTGGGAGTGGACATCAGCAAGGGACATCGTGGTGACGAGACAGCCGCAGGATTCAGGCATCACGACCGTCCCTCCTCCGACTCTTCATGACACGGACACTGACATCCCATCGGGCCACAGCGCCGGGCTTCGCAGACATCGCAGGGGTCAGACATCAGTCCCTCCATGTGTTCAGAAACAGCCATAAACTCAAGAGGATGAGAACGAGCATGGCGAAGGAAATGATCCCCTCGAATAATGGCATCGTCACTCCCGATAATCCTTGCTGAGCTTCCGGAAGAGTTTCAGGACTTCCTTTGGCGAGAGCTCACACAGATACGCATCCTTGTCTGATGCTATGCGGAGAGTCCCTAGCAGATTTCGTCTGATGAGGACAGCCGCGCACGGCAACTTCCACGCTCGATACATTCGCTTCGCCATCACGGCTCCGGCTGCGGTTTTTTTCATGCTTCAAGAAAGCCAAAGCCGTTTTTGCGTCTGGATGGGCCTAAAAGCCACGATCATTCTTCAAAGGCCCCCTTCTTCATTTTCTTCCCATGCGTCGATTCCTCATGCTTGGACTTTTGACGTGGTGGCCTGTGGTAAGCGCTTGGCCTCCTCCCAAGCCCATTCAAGCTCTTGAACCGACCGCACGTACACCGCAAACGCTCCATGACTGCGAGCCTGTTCGAGAAATCTCGCTTGATGCTTCGTGAGAGGATTGGCGCCACGTTTGCATTCCACGCAGATCGCCCGTCCATCCGGTGGCGGCCCTATTCCCAGGATATCCGGTTGACCGACCGGGCCGAACCGGACGAATCGATCGCGCTGACCGATTCCGCGAATCCGCATGGCCCCGGTATTCGACCTCCAAGCCATCGCCCCTTGGCACGTCAGGAAGATCAGGCAGGCTCGAACCAAGCTGGTTTCTGAGGGCATCAGGCCGACTCTAGCATTTTAAGGGCTGAATCATCCTGCTCCTTACGACCACTTGTCTTTTTGGGAGAAGACCCCGTAGAAACGATGCTAGGGGCCTAAAACGGGCTGCTAGCCGATTCTGCCAACCTCTTCGCAGTCACCACACCCATCCACATGCTTCACAATCAGTCGTTTCCACGAGCCATCCGGTTGCTCCATCAGCGTTTGCGGAAAGGCATGGGCAATCTGATGCAGGACTCGTCGCACAATCGGCGCAATCGGTTCAGGATTCATGGCACGCTGGACAGCGTTTGGCGTCATGGGGTTCCTCCGGTTCTACGAGCCAGGGCATCTCTGTCGCGAGAGCGGCGACCGGCAAATCGTTCGGCCTGACGCTCATCAACCATCGGTGGAATTGACGCACTGCATTCCGCTCATGCTGCTCCAAGAGGTCTGTGCCGTTTTTGAGGTCCTTGATGATCCGTTCGCTTCTCCTGGCAAGCCTCGCTTCATCCGGATCGTAGTCAGGATCGCCGGTCGAAAACTTGACTGGCAGCATCACGTTTTAGGACAGGACAGTTTTTAGGACAGTGGACCGGACACTCTCTTATAGAGAGAGAGAGTGTCCTGTCCTGGACAGATTGGACAGTGTCCAGGACAGTTGTCCGAACTAGACTTCAAGGTCATTTGTCGCATGAGCAACCAACCCCCATTGTTCACCGATCTTATTGAACATCTTCGTGTTACGTTCGAGAGTTTTTCTGATGGAATCGAGCTTGACTCCGTGAGGATCGTTGTCTGGGTTGAGGATGTCGTGCAGCTCTTGCTTAGAAAGTGTCCTGGACACTAGACATTTGTATAGTCTATATTTTAGGTCAACTCCAGAGGCTAATTCCTCCACTTCTGCAAGGTCTTGAGGAAAGAATTTGGTGAAGCCTTCCTGTAGAGACACCTTGAAGCCTCTGGCATGGTGGAGTGAGCCGTGATTGACCTTTCTGTGGTAAAACCCAAGCGTGAGCTCATCCTGCTCCTGCCCAGGCAAACTCCTGATTTCCCAGATTGAGCGCGCAAGGTTCATCTTGTAGACGCTCCCGAACGCGGACGATTTGCCGGAGTCGGGGTTTTTGCGCACATGGTCAATGCTGAGCGTGGTGACATGCAGCGTCCGCAAGGCCCGGAAGTATTCAATCACCGGGGCCGGTTCCAACACGTCCCCGCACGCCAGACCCACCGAGTCCACGATGACGAGTTGGATCTGCTGCTCCACGCAAATTCGCTGGATCGCTTCAATGTCATCGACGAGACGTAGATCGCAACTGCGATAGTACAAGCCAGCGTCCGTCCGCTCCGAATCCAACCCCATCACGATGCCAGCGATCCGCTCTGAGACTTCCGCTTCATCGGTTTCCCAATCCAAATAGAGGACGTTTCCCCCCATCGTGGAAAGCTGCGTCCGTGGATCGGTGAACCCGAAGCTCGCCAAGACGCTGAGGTAGGTGGCAAAGAAGCTCTTACCGCTGCCCCCCTCCCCGTAGAGCAAGTTCGCTTGGCGGTTGAGGAGGAAGGGCTGGCAGAAGTACAGGTCGTGCTCACGGGTCTGCATGTCGGCGTAGCGCACGATGGGATGGCCGCAGCGGACATGCTGGAGGATGCGCAGGCAGGTGAGCTCGATGATCTGATCCCAATCGGGAATGTCCCATCGGCCATGCAGGACCTTGATGAGCTTGTCCCGGGCCGCCGTCGAACTGAGATTGAGTCGCGCTTGGTGTAGGAGGCCGGGGCTGGCGGGTTGCTCGCTGAGGACGGAGATCTCGCCGCTGAGCGCGTCATGCCTATTCTTGAGTCGATCCACCCGAATAGACAGTGCCTTGGATGGCCACCGCAAGACATAAATCCCGGCGTTTTCAGTGACAACGGGTTCTTCCACAAGGGACAACCTTATTTCGGATGAAGAGGCAGTCAACGTTCCCACCAAACAAGACGCCCCCTCGTGTCGCTGCCAGGTGTAACCCGAGCCGTCCGCGACGACGTGCGACCGTAGGGGGCAGAAAAAGACCGCATCGGACTGATGCGGTGATTAGTGTCTAGGGCAACTGGCATGTCGCGGACTATTCATGTGGCCTAACGTACGCGAGAGCGGCGAGGCTGTCAAGTGCAAACGTAGGTTTGGACGATCAAGGCTTTCACGAAGAGATCGCCGAGCATGGGTCAGCGTTCAGGATCATCCGTCCGATAACTTCCGCAATCTGCGGGACGACGGCGTTGCCAAGGGCTTTAAGTCGGTGTACCCGATTGGGTATCCCATCAGCCACTCGACGAACGCCGGGTTCAGGGAGCCACCGACTTCTGACGCAAGATACCGACCATGCTTTCCTTCCAATTGACTTGGTGTTGGCTTCGTCGTGCGATTCTCGTTGGGCGAACTGCGGGGCGTCGGCCACAGGGATAGCGGCCGCGTTTTCCCGTCGACGCATTCCTTCAGCCCCTGTGTCTGCGGAGTGGGCCACATCACCTGATTGGCTAGCTGGACTCCGTGATGCACCGTTCTCGGTGTGAATGTCCGAGGGTGTGCATTCGGTGTGCCCCACAATCCAGAGCCGCTCCCGACGGTGCGGGGCATCGACGGCGCAAGCCGGAATACAGAACGTCTGAACTTCGTACCCTGCGCCTTCCAGACCAACGCACAGCGACTCGAACGCCATGCCCCCTTCGAGATTAAGGAGGCCGTAAACATTCTCAAAGACGCACCATGTCGGGTGGACAAGGCGTACAACCTCAAAAGCTTCGCCCCAGAGCCAGCGGTCATCGCTGCGGCCTCTGCGCTTCCCGGCAACAGATGCGGGCTGGCAAGGAACACCCCCTGAGATAATGTCAGGCCGTTTGATGCGGACAAGTTCGCCCTCTCGATTTGGCGTTGTTGCAGTTGTAACAGAGGACTTGATAGCGCGGTGAACGCGGACGCTTCCAGAGGACTTTCCAGATTTGTGAACGATAGACTGATCGCTCTCGGTGTCCGTCGTTGCGTACATGATCGAACGTGAGGAAGGCTGACTCAGTGATCCCACAGCAGACGCACCGCCCGCCATACTTGGCAAAGGTCTCAGCCTTTCGTCGCGCACACCACGCACGTTGCATGGCACGGTACTTCTCTCGGTCTGCGTTTCGCCATCTGAGCGTACGTTTGGTATTGCAGGGCTGGCAGTATGAACGCTTGGAGGCTTTTGGTCGCTTGCCGCACTCTGGACACTTGCCGTCGCATCTTCGTTGCATACAACTATAATGCCAGATTTGAGGCCAACAATCAAGTCCCGAATATCGTGAAACCGTCTGACATCAGGCCAATGCTTCTCCAAGACTTTTAGACAGTACGGTTCGCATTCCACCTGCCACAGCGTCTTGAACCCCGCCCGCTCGAAGCCGAGGTCGAAGCCACCGATACCAGCGAAGAGGGAACCATGCGTCATCCCCCCACCCGCTCCGTCGGCGCGTCCAAGGACTGCACCGACCACGACTCAAAACGGAATGTCATCAGTCACCGGCGCCGTCTGACCCTTCGGAATCGACGCAATCTCCACGACCTGCGAGCCGTTGGCTTCGAGGGCGACCGTCACCATCATCGCCGTCCCGCCGCCACCGTCTTCGTGCAGACCGCGCGCACGCCTGGATACCGGAGATTCTGCTTCATCGCCCGGGCCATCTGATTGAGAAACGTCGGGTTGATCGTCAGGAATTCCAATGGGGCCTTGCCCTCTGCGACTGTCCGCACAAGGGCCAGCAGATTAGTCACTTCTCCGCTCCATACGTCGCGCGTCGAAATCCCTTCAACCTTCGGGACAGACGACGGTACGATGACGCTTGCCACCCCATAGCCATTCAACGCCGCCTCAACGCCACCCACGTCACCCATCGCTTCCGCATTGACCGCCTCTTGCAGTTGGGCTGCTTCTTGGGCCTTGCGCTCCGCTTCACGGCGTTGGGATTCTTGCTCTTCAAGATAGGCCGCCATGCGAGGCTTGAGAATCCCTTCAGCCTTGATGAGCGGTTCTTCGTGGCGCTTGCGTTGGGCCACCGCTTCTTTGTGAGCGGCAAACGCCTTCTCAATAATCGGCGCGAAGGTGGCCTCGATCTCTTTACGAAGGTCCTTGATGGTCAACAGCAACTCCGTCGCGTGTCGGTAGGTCTCTTCGCCGACAATCATCAAGGCCAAGGCTTGGTCAGGAATGGCCAAGGCTTGCTGTTCGAGCTCTGATTGGGTCGTGGTCATCGGAGGCTCCGTTTTGCATGCGTGATCGTCACAGCCGCAAGAAATACGCGCAGATCGGTGGGATCGCTGAACTCCTGCATGGTAAAGGTCCCGTCGTCGTGGAGGTAGACGGCAAGGCGCCGATCCGTCAACCACGCCTCCCCGCCGAGCAACTGATACCCAGCGAGTTGCCACCGATGCCACGGTTCCGGCGCACCTGTTTTCAAATCGACGAGCACGCGCCAGCTCACGGCCTTGTGTGATCCATCCGCTAGCATCGTCCGAACCACCCCGCGTCGATCCAGCGTCCCGCCATACCGAAACTGCGAATGGTACGCTTGGTATTCAATCAGTTCTGGCACAAAGCCGTATTCCGCTTTCCACGCTTGCCATGCCTTCACGTACCCGACATAGGCGGGGTGGATAGAATTCCAATCGAGATCGTTGAGATCCAAATACTCACAGGCTCGGTGGACATGCAACCCCCGATACTGCGCTTCCTGGAACCCGTTGTAGCCATGCTTCAACCCGGTCTCTTCAAGGATATCGCTCACCCCCGGAATGATCTGACCGTCCAGGCGGTAGAGGTGCTCGACCGGATCGAAGGTGAAGAGTCCGTTAGGATGCGTCAGCAACGCTGCCATCGCCCATCACCGAATTCACCGCCGCCGCCTCATGCTCAAATTGCTGCTTGCGGGTGTTCTTGGCCGCCAACAATCGCGCTTGCTGATCCTGTGGCAGCGTCTGGTAGAACCCATTTTTGGTCACGGGACACAATCGCATCCACTGAATGTGCAGCTCATCGATCGTCTGCGTGTGGAGCAAGGCGTGTTCCCACTCGGCGACGGGATCAAGGGACTCTGTTGACGTGGACTCCTGCCCAGGCGTGGCAATCCCTGCTTCCTGCGGTTGGCTCAGGCGGCGCGGCGGATTGAACTTCGGCGGAGCAGGCAACGCAGGACCCTGCGGGATCATCTCGGCAATATCCTGTTGTTCTTCGCCGATGCTGAGGCCCTTGAGCACATCGGGGAAGACATCGCGGAGCCCAAAGCCGCGCGCGCGCAGTTGCAGCATCCGTTTGGGACTGGTCGTCCAACTGCCCGCCTTGTTCCACAAGTTCGCTTTCTTCGCGTCCTCCATCGAGAAACGGCTCACATGGGGGGATGGAACACCTTTACGCTTGATCGTCAAGGTTGCCGTCATGGTCGTCTCATCGAAATCTTCCCGTTTATCTTCGACGAGCCCTGACCCCATGACGAGCGCCAACGGGGCATCGCCCCACACCGAGGGACGGCCATTGACGACGGAAATGTTTTGCAACGCCTGCATGGGTTTGAGCCCCAACTCCCGACCCATCTGGACGGCGATCAGGACATTGCCGGGCTTGCCTTGGTAATCCTTCGGCACCAGGTCACTCTTACTGATGAGTTCCGCGAGCTTGAAGGCTTCTTCCAACGTGCGAGGTTCCAACGAGAATTCAACGAGGTCTTGAGTCATGGGGAATATCCTCCAAGGTTGCCAATAAGCTCTGTCGCTGCCGCCGCTCATTCCACCGGATCAACCGCTTGATCTCCCGCTGCCGTTCCGCCAGGGCCGCGATCAACCAGTCGTTTTCTCTGACGATGAGCTCGATGGCCTCAGGCATGGGGTGTCTACCTCCAGCTTTCCAAAATTCTTCGTTCACACACCGTCCATTTGTCCAAGGCGAGCCACGCCTCCAGCTGGGGAGCCACCAGACATTCGATCTCCTCGTAACATCCAGGCAGCGCGAGTCCGAGTCGCTCAGCCCAATACGCGCGACAGGCTTGCGGAGGCAAAATTTTTCCTTGCGTCTGAAACGGCGGCGGGTAGATGAAACTCCAATACGGACTGACAGCGAGACACCCCTCCCCGAAGGAGCACCCCTCCCCGAAGGAGCACCCCTCCCCGAAGGAGCATCCCTTCCCGAAGGAGCATCCCTTCCCGAAGGAGCATCCCTTCCCGAAGGAGCACCCCTCCCCGAAGGAGCACCCCTCCCCGAAGGAGCACCCCTCCCCGAAGGAGC
>ERZ1292623.76-Hain-H51-01um-R1-76-length-100606-cov-13_pt1 | contig 16430 bp, 11 predicted proteins | sample MGYA00564398_ERZ1292623 | MGnify/ENA primary metagenome ERZ1292623 (study PRJEB36523, sample SAMEA6512633) | groundwater metagenome | collected 2019-01-07 | study: AquaDiva: Metagenomics assemblies of 32 groundwater samples | reverse complement strand
CTATCCAAAACTGGGCGGATTTTTTTAACGGATTTAAAATTATTTTTTAAAATTTTTAATACCTTACCCAACCTATATTTATAACCATCTATCTCCCAATAATGTTGACCCGAACTTGAAAAACCCTTAAAAAACCAAGGAAATCTTAGGAAAAACACCAAAAAATCCCTATTAAAAAAAGTGCGGCCAAAGGGTATTTTTAATATAAATTCTATAGAAGTTGATCGATACGGCAAAGAAATAACCACAAACTTAGAGCTAACCTCTTTTAGTTTTTTAAGTGTTTTATCAAAGTCCTCAAAAGGAATATGCTCTAAAACCTCAAACGCAGTAACTATATCAAAATCCCTATCCATTATGGCTAGCTCTCTAATATCTGCCACAATGTCTGGTTTTAATCTTTCATCAAAATCACAAGTTGTAACGTGGTAGCCAATCTTTTTTAAATAGTCGGAAACAAAAGCATTGCCAATACCAACTTCTAAAATCTTTGATTCTTGGGACGCAGTCAAGCTAGTAACCAAATCTATTTGATAAAAATAAGAAATAAACCTATTTAAACTATTATATTTTTTCCTAAAATAATGTTCTTTTTTTACTTGTAAATTCATCTTTTTAAAACTAATACTAAGCTATTTAAAGTTCTTTCTATAGAAAAATCCTTAGATCTTTCTATAGCACTTTTTATTAAACTATTTCTAAACTCAAAATTATTATTAATTTTTTTAATAACATTTATATAGCCATCTTTATCGTTAGGCTCAACCAAAACTCCATCAATTCCATCTCTAACTATCTCCGAAATATTACCTATGTTTGTAGTAACCACGGGAATACCCATAGCCATAGCCTCAACTATTTGGTATGAAAAACTTTCAAACGAAGTATTTAAAACAAATACTTCTGAATTAGCCAGATATTCCAAAACTTTTTCTCTCAAAATTGCACCTGTGAGTATAACTCGATCTTGTAATTTGCCTGCCCCGAGTTTTATTGAGGGGTAATTTGCTTGCCCTTCGGAGCCTTGCTGTGCCACGTCGTAGCCTTGAGCGGAGGGTGGGCGAAGTAGGGAAATTTGAGATTTGAGATTATTATACTCTGGCCCATCTCCAATTATAACAAGTTTCCAATCGGGTAAATCTATCATCATTTCTATAACCATATCAAAACCTTTCCACGGTACTAGCCTACCAACCGAGACAATTGTTTTAGAATTTCTTGTCGCTTGTCGCTTGTCGCTTGTCGCTATATCTATTCCATTATATATAGTAATAACTTTATTCTTATCTTTGACCCAAGTTTTGACTAGATCTTTAAAATAATTACTTGGTGTTATAACAACATCAGCATTACTAACTACAAACTTTTGGATACTTCTTAAGAACTCCACCTTAAAACCATATTTTTTATTTTGAAAATCATCTATTGAGTCCTTAACCCCAAAACGTTGAACGGACTGTTCCCAAACGTAATCCCCTGGTACGCGTATTAAAAACCTCCTACGAGCCAATCTAGAGGCTAGTAGTGCCGGCAAACCAGCGCTTATAGTATCCTGAACCAAAACAACATCACTTTTAATTGCTTTAAAAAAGCATTTAAAAAAGAAAACTATGTGCCTAATTCCTTTTGGAATTGATCTTGAAACACCTTTATCACCGTAAAAAACAACATCAATAGAAACTCCCCTCTTAGGTAATTCATCTACTAACAGTTTGGCATATGTTGCTGGCCCGCCAATATCTGGAGGATATATACCTGTAGCTAAAAGTAATCTTATATTTACAATATTTTTTTTAAAAATTTTTCCAATTTTTTCGGATATACCATCCCAAGAATAATTTTTAAAAATTAGATTTTTACCATTTAAAGCAACTTCTTTTGAAATATCTTGATTACTTAAAACCCAATCTATTTTATTAGTTAAACTTTCTATATTTTCTGGTTCAACCAAAAAACCTGTTTCCCCGTCTTTTAAAAAATCAACTATTCCACCTACTGAAGTTCCTATAACCGGCAAACCCGCCGCCATAGCTTCTAAAAAAGAATTACCTAAACCTTCTGAACGAGAAGCCCGTACAAAAACATCGGCTTTATATAAATAATTTGGAATTTCATTGGGATCAACATGTCCGACAAATTGCACTATATCATCAACTGATAAATCCTTAGTTAATTGTTCTAATTTTGATCTATCTGGACCATCACCAACAATAATTAGTTTATAGTCCCGACCTTGTCGAGGATCCTCGATAGCTTTGCTATCGGGACTTTTAGCTTTTAGCATGGCCATTGATCTGATAAGAATATCCACCCCATTCTTATAAACCAACCTAGACGTAGTAATGATAGTTTTGGTATTTGAATTTTGCTTGCCCTGCGTAGCTTTAGCGAAGTAGGGGGTTTTAAATTTGTCTAAGTTGACCCCGTTTGGCACAACTTCTATAGGGCATTTTGCTCCGTATTTTTTGGCGAAATCGGCTAAATAATTACTTATAACTTGAATGTAATCAGCTTTTTTAAATATATACTTCCATAATGGATAAAATATTCCGACACGTTTTAATATATGTTTTTCTGAATCACCTTCTTGAAGTGTCAATAAAAACTTAACTTTTGGATTTAATATCTTAAAAAATAAGACACCAAAACCAGCGTAAGCCGTCATAATAGACCAAACTACTTTATAATTATTTTGTTTATGTAATTTCCTAGCTAAAAATAATGATTTTAGAGGAAAAAATAATTTACTTCCTTTAACTCTAAAAACATTTATATTACCTATTTTTTCTTTTGGTAAATGTTTTTTATTAAACCGTAAAGTTACTAAATCAAAATCAACCCCGACGCCAGAATGGGTCGGGGCTCCGAGCTCCCCCGATGTAACGTCGGGGCTGACAGACGTCGGAGAAGCTAAGCGATCTGTAATCTCTTTGACGGCTATTTCGGCTCCTCCCACTAAGGGGAAATAAGCCAAAGAAAAAATTAAAACCCGTGGTTTTTTCATTGTGCTATATGCGTCCGTATGAATATAACTATAACCCACGAGTAGAAATAACGTCTACCTTGAGCGGTTTATTTCATCTTGAATACCAGCAGCATTAGGCTCCATTTTTAAAATTTCTTCATAGTATTTCAAAGCATTAGCCTTATCACCTGTATCTCTATAGTAAGTAGCTAAACTTAAAACTAAATTAACATCTTTAATAACTTTTATACCATCTAATAAAATCTTCGGCGCTTCTGCTTTCTTCTCTGTATAAACATTCTTATAGAAATCAGCAAAACCAAGATAGTAACTAGGCTGGTAAGGATCATTTTTAATAGCTTTTTTAAAATTTAATTCTGCTTTAACATTATTATGTAAATAAAAAGCATATAAATTTCCCAGATTAGCAAAAGAAAGGGCGTTATCTGGGTATAACACACCAGCATATTCCCAAACATCTCGCACGCCCTCATAATCGTTAAAAAACTTTTTTATAACTCCCACTGCAATCCAATCATCCACACCGGCATTTCCCATCGGACTTGCGTTTAAAACAGCAGCTAAAACTTTTAAATCTCCTCGTTTTTTTTCTACAATATCATCTCCTGGATTAGTAAAACCTTTGCCAAAAATAACCTCGTCTAAAGGTCGGCCAATATATTTAGGAATTTTGTTTATAGATAGATTAGAATTATTAGTTAAGTTCTCTTTTGTGGTATCAAAACTATCAGAACTCTGATATGACTGAGGCACAGTCTCTTTATTCTCAAATATATAACGAGCCACAATAACTATAATCACTAATAACACAATAACTAAAACCGTCAATATTTTTTTATTAAGCATAAACATAGCCAAAAAATAATAACCTAAATACTAATAAAAAACAACCCCCGCCTAATCAGGCGGGGGTTGTTTTCATAACCCTCCTCCGACGCAAGGTCGAAGGAGCACAAGAGGTTATTAGTTAGTCAATGTCAAAGTTTCAGATACACCACCATCGCTGTTGGATAATCCTGGTACTAAGAACCCGTTAAACCAATCGTAAGTGCTAATAGACATAGACGTATTGGTTGAATTACCAGACCAAATAAAGTCATCGTCATCCCAAGCATCTACATTAGCAGCTGTGGTAGCAAAGATATAACGACCAGTAGTGAAGTTATCACCACCGATAGTTAAATCATTCAAAACGCCATCACCTTCAGAATAAGTGCTCTGGGCATTATTAAGCGAAGCAAATTGAGCATCACCTAACTGAGCTACCTGTATAGCAGGTGTAGAGCTAGCACCTATAACCGAGGCCTTCAAAGCAAAGTATCTAGTCTCGCCAGCTGGAATTTGAACAGCTTCTGCAGTAGAACTGGTTGGGTTGGCTGGATTAAACAATATACTGACGTGCTGAACGTTAGAAGCTGCTGAACCAGCTATTGAAGCTGTAGAACTACCAACTTGAGTAGATTCATCAGAAATACCTGAATCGTTTAACAATCCAGAAGAGTTTCCGCAAGCAGCTAAGCTAAACGAACTATCAGAGTAACAATAAACTTCAAAGGCTGTAACCCTGAAACCAGAAACTTCTGGATCTTGATCACCATCACCTGGCAATTCTTGCAAATAACCGCTTACAGATGTAGCTACCGAGAATGCAAATTTATACAAGCTTATACCATTAGTGCCCGCAGGAGCAGTAACTTTAAATCTGTATAAATTCTGTCCTGTGCTATTCGAGAACTTTGTACTAGACAAAGCAACTCTTTCCACAGTAGGAACAGCTTTTGCAATTCTAGCTCCATTAGAAGCTGTATCTGAACCAGCAGAATATAGAGCCGTACCAGAAGACGCACCTACACCTTTTGCACCGCAATTTGTATCTGTGCTCCCAGTAACGTGCGTAGCGCAAGTACCGGCATCATGGTTAACAACAATCAAGTGACCAGGATACGCATTAGTAACTGTGCCAATGGTCCCAATGTCACCTTTAGCCGTAATCAATAATTGAGTATCTTTCAACACTGTATAATCAGCTTCTGTGGCACCCCATGCCGTGCTAAATGTAGTTGTAGCATAGTCATTATTTAATGACGATACTTCACCAATTTTCTTAGAACCATTCCACAAACTTATCTTCGCAATATCGGAAGGAGTATTGGAAGCCATTGAATCAGATGCACTGGTTGATGTAGCAATCTGAAGACCCATGCTTTCTAATTTTATATCTTCATAAGTAGCATTCACTCTAAACACAGCCAAGGTTTGATCCGTTGCACCTGCTTGAATCCATTTTAAGGCTGGGCTAGAAGAATCTAGAACCACCGTAAGCGAACCACCGCTCTGCAATGTCATAGCTTGACCATTAGCCGCAGTAATAGTTTCGGTAACCGCTTGGCCCGAAGTCATACCTGTAGAAGTTATGCTACCCACAGCATTAGTCACGCCCAAACTAAAGGTTGTCGTGCCGGCCGTAGCTTCTGTGTCCGTATTACCTTTAATATCACATATTAACTTAATAGTCTTAACTGTTCCTTTAGGTGTAATCAAACCACTATCCAAATTGAATGTAAGATCATCGGCAGTAGCTACAGTGTTAGCAGGACTGTTGGTATTACCTCCCGTAGTAAGAGCGTTTGCACCATCAAACAACTGACAACTCTGTAACTGATCAGCTGTATTGCTCGTACCAGTAAATTTGGTCTTTATAAGCGTAGTGCGAATATCTTCACCAGAAGCGGAAGCATCAAATATGTAATTGGCAAAAGTGAAAGATTTGGAACCAGTTACAATATTTTGAGCTGAAGGAGTTGGAGAAACAGAAACAGCTAATGCGGCAGCTTTTACCGTCATCGTATTAAACGTAACAGCAGCAGCTGGACTTGGTGTAATTGAATTACCAGTTACACTGCCTTTTACTGTTGACCAATCGGAACTTGGAGTTGTAGAAGCTAAAATTTGGTCGTTGCTTAAAAAGTCTGTACCAACTTTTCCTTTAATGGTGTAAGTATTTGTACCAATTGGGAAAGTAACGGAATCAGTAAACTGAATACCATTATTACCGCCAGCTACACCATCAACTGGACCAGCTACTACATTACCAGCTTTATCGTATAAGCTGATGCTAGTAATATCAATGCTGTCTATAGCACCACCTGTGCCTGCGCCTTCCACTGTAGAAACATCAAAGTTCATTGAAGCCACACTGATAGCTTCACCTTTTACTTCTACATCAAAACCGCCTAATACTTGGCTAGACAAATTAACAGCAATGTTACTAGCTGCAACTGTGTTGGATTTTGTAACATTTATTGTGCCGTTAGAAATCGTTACCTGCCAACCATCATAGTTAGGATTGGCTGCTTGGAAAGTACCGTTGTGGTCTGTAGCCGAAGCACCGCCTTCAGCAGAACTTGGCAATATATCGTAACCATAAACTGTACCAGTTACTTTTATGTCGCCATATCTGTATAAGTCGAAGCTAACTGTTCTTCCCGAACCAGAAACTATATCGCCTTTAACATAAATATCTTTGGATTCTCCTTTAGCAAGTTTTAAACCGCTAGCACCAAGTGCGGATGTATAGTACTTACCATCGGTAGAAGCTGTTACTGCGTAACATTCTCCGCCATCAATACAAGTTTGAACATTAGCTAAATCGCTGGAAGCTGCAGAACCAGATTGATTCCAACGAATTGATTTTACAATTTCATCTTCAGCTGAACCAGCTGTCATCTTAATAGAACCAAAAGTGTAATTGGTTAAACCAACTTCTTTAGTTGGGCTAGAACCAGGTTCGCGTGCGCCAGTAGCAATCGTTAATGTACCAATAGATAATGTGGAATTAACTGTCATAGCATTACCGACTATTGGCAATGATCCATTTACTGTAGCCGAACCAGCATTTACCGCCACCAAAGTCAAACTAGCCACCTGGCCAGCATAAGCGTCTTGGTTGCTGTCGGAATCACCAGCAATTGTAATTGCTTTGGTTGTTCCGGCTTTAACAACTATCTGATCGCTAAATACAGCTTGGTGGTTGGAATTTAAGGTTTTAGATGTACCGATTCTTGTTCCGGTTTCATCTAAAAGAATAACACCGCTAAATACAGCATCCATAGCTTGTCCAGTTCTTTCTATTGTCATACCCTTAACCGTTATGTCGCCATCGGCAGAAGCTGTAAGATTAACTTTTGTGAAAGGCCTTGAAGCAAAGCTCTCACCGAACAAACCAGCGGCCGGCTGATCTGAAGCCGCAGAAACTGTTAAACCAGTTCCTGCTGGTGTCGCGGGAGTCGTTGGTGTGGTTGGAGTGGTTGGCGTAGTCACAACAGAACCAGCAACAGCTGTATATTTAGCCCTAGAAATAGCGCCAAAATAACCAGCGGCTGGGCTAACACCATTGGCAGCTTGCCAAGCTGCAACTGCAGCTTTGGTTACATTTCCGAAGTAACCAGTAGGTGTAACACTAAAATGACCTGTGGATTTTAAATAACCTTGTAAACATGTAACGTCGTCGCCTCGTGCGCCAACTGTTAATGCTCTAGTAATGTTGCAAGCAGTTGCAGTAGAACTAGAACCGCTTAGTGCATTTAACTGAGCCGTCAAAGATTGGATCTGTGCCATTAAAAGCGCGATCGTCTCGGCGGTTGTAGCTGCACCAGCAGTAGGAACGCCTACGAGCCAAGCAAAAGTTGTTACCATCAAACCGAAAGAAACAACTTTGCTAGCGAGCTCACGGCGCTTGCTAGTAAAATAACTCATTTGTTTTTCTCCTTTTTTGGTTTAAATATGCCCAGACACCCCTGTAAAGAAGTCCCTAAACAAACTCAAACCTCTTAATTAATTTCTAAAACTAACTTAATAAATCGAATAACTAAATAATCGGAGTCAAGTTATTATCCCAAAAGGGGAACCGACCCGACTTTCTTAACTCCATAAAACCAAAACCAAATTTGGATATAGAGCATATCTTTCTAATCAACAGAATAAATCTTTAAGAATTTCCAGATTTCAGATAAATATTCAATTGTTAAAGGGCTTTGCCTTTCATCATTTTTTACCCATCACGATCCTTAATTCATAACCATTTTATCTCTTTTTATTCATTTCTTTGGTAACGAATTAAGAATCACGATTCTTTTTTAAAACTACTATCACCAAACAAACAACAAAATAGCCCTTTTACTGGCCCTGAAGTGTTTATTTGGTAAATTCATAGGTTTCACTTACTCAACTTACCTTGTGGTATTTTACTCATCTAACCCCTTCTGTGTCAATAATTTATTATAATTTGAAACAGTTTGATTTTTATGTCAAAATGCGTTCTTTTCCAAATCAGGTAGGCAAAACAACACCGAGTTTCCGAACAGCTTATTAAACAGGAAACCCTTGCACTTATGTTTAATGTCATTATAGCACAAAGAAAAACGTGTCTAGTTTATACAAACTTATAAACTGTGGAAAAAACTAAACAACGACGTAAAACCTATATAATTTCAGGGTACTATGCTCAAATAATATTAACATAAAAATTAAAACCTTAAAACAACTTTGCTGTGGAAATCCCCCCGACCTAGGTCGGGGGGATTATTTATCTAATAAAAACTTCTTCTTTGTTATTTATATCTGCCTTAAAGTTTTTTTCTATCTTGGAAACATCCTTCAATTCTAAAAGTTTTTGGGCTAGGGGATTAAGAATTAAAGTTTGTATCAACCTCTTTAATGGCCTGGCTCCATATATAGGGTCAAATCCCCTTTTAACCACATAATCTTTAAGCTCCACAGAAACTTTTAATTTAATTCCTCTATCCGCCAATCTCTTTTTAACTTCTTCCAACCTTAATTCAACAATTTTTTCTATTTCATCCTTCTTTAAAGCATTAAATATTATTATCTCGTCTAACCTATTTAAAAACTCTGGCCTAAAATGCTTTTTTAAGGTTTCCATTATCTTGGCCTCAACTTCTTTGGTTTCGTTTTCTTCGGCTTTATCATCGTTATGAGAAAAACCAAGCCCGTGATATTCCTGAACAATTTCTGTACCCAAATTAGACGTCATTATTATAATAGTATTTTTAAAGTTAACTTTTCTACCCTTAGCATCCGTTAAATGGCCATCATCTAAAACTTGAAGTAGGGTATTAAATACTTCTGGGTGCGCTTTTTCTATTTCGTCAAAAAGAATAACGCTATATGGCTTTCTGCGAACTTTCTCGGTTAATTGTCCACCTTCTTCATAACCAACATAACCAGGAGGTGAACCCACTAATTTACTTACGGTGTGGCGTTCCATATATTCCGACATATCCACCCTAATTAAAGAATTAGAATCGTTAAATATAAATTCTGCCAAAGCCTTAGCCAGTTCTGTTTTACCTACACCCGTGGGACCCAAAAAAATAAACGAGCCTATTGGTTTTGAACTTTCATTTAAACCAGTTCTAGCTCTTCTTATAGCATTAGATATAGCCTCTACCGCCTTTCTTTGACCAACTACCCTTTTGGCAAGCTCTTCTTCCATACGAGTAAGTTTTCTGGATTCCTCCTCTAAAAGACGGTTGGTTGGAATACCTGTCCAACGGCTCACCACTTCGGCAATATCGTCTTCGCCAACTTCTTCTTTTAATAATCTGTTTGTCTTTTCTAACTCACCAAATTTTTGAGAAGAATCTTTAACTGTTTTTTCTAGGGCTGGAATTTCCGAATACCTAATTTCGGCTACACGTTCTAATTTACCCTCACGTTCAGCAATTTCAGCCTCCCCTTTTAAACGCTCAATTTCTTTTTGAGATTGTCGCATCTTGGTAATAAGTTCTTTTTCTCGCAACCACTGTACTTCTAAAACCTGATATTTTTCTTTTAAATTAGCTAATTCCTGTTTTATCTTTTTTTGTTTGTCGCCTGTACCCTTTTCTCTTTTTAAAGCTTCTTTTTCGATTTCAAGCCTTCGCAGTTCGCGAAAAAGTATATCTAATTCGTCTGGCATAGAATCTATTTCCATACGCAAAGCCGAAGTAGCTTCGTCTATTAAATCCACAGCTTTATCTGGCAAAAATCGGTCCGATATATAGCGTTGAGATAATTCTACCGCAGCCACAATAGCCGCATCGGTTATACGCACACCGTGATGGACTTCGTATTTTTCTTTAATACCACGCAAAATTGCTACAGCATCTTCTTCGGAAGGTTCTACCACCAAAATTGGTTGAAACCTGCGTTCAAAAGCAGGATCTTTTTCTATATATTTTTGATATTCCTTTAAAGTTGTAGCGCCAATAGCATGAAGTTCTCCACGTGCCAAAGGTGGTTTTAACAAATTAGAAGCATCTATGGCGCCTTCTGCCCCACCCGCGCCAACCATAGTATGAAGTTCGTCTATAAATAAAATTATTTTTCCTTCGGCACGATTAACTTCTTTTAAAATAGCTTTTAATCTTTCTTCAAATTCCCCACGAAATTTTGTGCCAGCCACCAGCGAACCAATATCTAAAGCTACAACTTCACGATCGCGCAAACTTTCTGGAATATCACCAGAAACTATTCTTTGAGCCAAACCTTCCACAATTGCAGTTTTACCTACACCAGCCTCTCCAATTAAAACAGGATTGTTTTTAGTTCTACGCGATAAAACCTGCATCACACGTCTAATTTCAGCGTCTCGACCAATAACAGGATCAAGTTTTTCGCGCCGCGCCAAATCGGTTAAATTACGCGTATATTTTTCTAAAGCTTGGTAAGTTTGTTCGGGTTCAGGTGAAGTTACTTTTTCCTCGCCTCTTATCTCCTTTAAAGCACGCAAAATATGGTCGCTTTTTACACCACCGTCTTCTAAAATTTGTCTGCCACGTGAAGGCACAAAAAGTAGAGCCAATAATAAATGTTCTGTGGAAACATATTCATCTTTAAATTTGCCTGCTTCTTTTTGGGCTTGTTCAATTATTAAAGCCAAGTCTTGGCTCAAAAAAAGCTGGGAAACACCTCCACCAATAACTTTTGGCAGTTTATTTAGTTCTTGTTCTAAAATCTTCTCTATGGTCGAAACATCTACTTCTATCTTTCTTAATATTGTAGAAACCAAACCTTCTTCTTGCCTTAATAAAGCCAAAAGCAAATGGAGAGAATTAATTTGTTCTCCCCCTTTCTCTTGAGCTAAAAAATGCGCTTTTTGAAAGGCTTCTTGGGCTTTAGTGGTAAAATTACCGAAATTCATTGTAGAATGTTTATAGACTTAATTAATTAGGTCTTGTTATCACTGTAACCTTTAGAGTGATAATAGCATACCAACCCTAAAAATTGTAGTCAATACAACCAAGTCCGCCCTTGTAGTTCAATGGATAGAACAGGACTCTTCTAAGGTCTTGATGGGGGTTCGATTCCCTCCAGGGGCACATAATCAAATCCGAATATTCCATTTATGGAATGTTTGGATTTGAATGTAAGTGTTTCTAGAGAGGAATCGAAAGCCGGAACGATGTGTTGTCAGCAGACAACACAGTGAGGTGGGGTCGCGACTTTGTTTGAGCGACGGCGAAAATAAAAGTTGTGACCGATTCCCTCCAGGGGCACCAATACACTTGCGATTTCCAAAGGTCGAGCATTTTTAATTTCTTATTTAATTAAAACATGAAACCTATCGGAAAAATAACACATTACTACGGCAAACTAGGTGTAGCCATTATAAAACTGTCAGATTCTCTAAAAACTGGCGATAAAATAAAGTTAGAAAGTGGAAAAACAGAATTCAATCAAACTGTTACAGAAATGCAGGTTGATCATAAAAGTGTAGCTTCGGCTAAAGCTGGGGATGTTGTTGGTATTAAAGTTGATCAGAAAATACACGAAGGAGCTTTGGTATCGAAACTGGAGGAATAAATTGATAATTTCAGCCAAAAGAGCTAAACTGGGGTTGCTGGTTTTTGATTGAAAATTGTAAATTGATAATTGAAAATTAGTTGTATGGAGGCATTGGTGTAGTGGTAACATGGCGGGTTGTGGACCCGTTGTCATGGGTTCGAGTCCCATATGCCTCCCATTTTATTTCCTGACCCCTTACTTTCCCCTTTTAACCCCTTAATTCCATTTTCCTTTTTTGACCCATTCACCCCCTTTTGACCCTTTATGCCTACAACCATCCGCAAAGCCAAACCCGAAGATTTATCAGAAGTCTCCAAACTAAATTTGGAACTTTTTAATATTCAACACGAATTTGATCCTACTGCTAATTTGGATTGGACTTTTAGCGCCGACGGCCAAGAATATTTTAAAGCAAGAATCTCTGGCGAAGATAGTTTTGTAGAAATTGTGGAAAACGAAGAAAAAAATATTATAGGCTATATAATGTGCACCATACTCAAACGTCCACTATATAGAATTGACGTTAAATACGCAGAATTAGAAAGTATTTATATAAAGCCAGAACATCAAGGCGAAAAATTAGGTTCACAACTAACAAATAACTTTATAAACTGGTGCCGAGAAAATAAAGTTAACTATGTTTCTGTTATACCATCGGCACAAAACGAAAGCGCTATTAAATTTTATAGAAAAAATGGTTTTGAAAATTACGATTTAGTAATGCAACTGGATTTAGGAAAATAGAATGACCCCTTCCGAATATCTCAAAAACAAAAAGGTGTTGGTAATGGGTTTAGGCCTTTTGGGTGGTGGAATTGCCACAACCAAATGGCTAGTTAAACATGGCGCAAAGGTTACTGTAACCGACTTAAAATCTCGTGCCGATCTATCAAGCTCTATAAAAGCACTTGGGTCAGCCGCCAAGAAAATAAAACTTGTTTTAGGCAAACACAACGAATCCGATTTTAAAAATAATCAAATTATTGTAGTAAACCCGGCCGTACCCAAAGAAAGCCCATATTTAAAAATCGCGCGCGAAGCTGGCGCTATTTTAGAAAACGAAGCTAGTTTGTTTTTCCGCTTTTGTAAAAATCCAATTATTGGCGTTACTGGCACGCGTGGTAAAACCACCACTGCAAACTGGATTCTTCACTTTTTAAAACAAAAATTTCCTAATTCAGTTTTAACCGGAAATTCTTCCGATAGCCCCATGCTTGGCGTTTTAGATAGCTTAGACGAAAAAAGCCCAGTTGTGGTTGAGCTTTCAAGCTGGCATTTAGAGCTATTACCCGTTTCCGAAAAATCACCCCACATTGCGGTTATAACAAATATTTATCCAGATCATTTAAACCGCTACAAAGATATAGCCGAATACGCCGAAGCTAAAGCCAATATCTTTAAGCACCAAACCAAAAATGATTTTTTGATTCTTAATAAGAAAAACCCTTGGACAAATTTTTATTTAAAACAAAAACCAGCCAGCCAAGTTCTTTTTACGCATTTTCCTCCTTCCTCTCATTTAATCCCGTTCTCTTTTTTGCATCTTGGCGATCATAATATCCAAAACCTAATAACAGCTTCTCTTGCCGCTAATTTAGCTGGCGTAGATTGGAAGACAATTAAAAAAGCCATAAAAACTCTGCCTCAAATAAAATTTAGACAAGAAATAATTTTAAAAGACAAAAATTTAACAGTAGTAAACGATACCACCGCTACTTCACCCGATGCCACCATCGCCGCCTTAAACCGATTCACCCATCAAGGTTTAACCTTGATATTAATAACCGGCGGCACCAGTAAAAATTTGGAGTTTGATGACTGGGCTAAATCTGTTAAAAAATATATAAAACCGGCCAATCTTTTCTTGTTAGACGGCTCGGCTACCAAAAAAATGTTAGATTCGCTGGGAGAAAAATATTTTAAAAACACTAGACCTCAACTTTTTATAGACTTCTCCACACTTTTGACCTCGGCCGTAAAACATGCCAAATTAATTAAAGGCAAAAAGATATTGCTTTTTTCGCCTGCCGCCGCCAGTTTTGAAAAATTCAAAAACGAATTTGATAGAGGCGAGCGGTTTAACCAGTTCTTTAAAGAAAGGAGTTAATCAATGGATATTTTAGAACAGGCTTATTTTTTGGCTACTTTCGATCTCGAACCATTACCACATGGAACCACACCAACCCAACTAGCCGAGCTGGCAATAGAAAGCTTGGCTGGATCCCGAATACACCCCATAGGCATGATGGAAGCCTGCCGTGAAAAAATCCTAAACGATCCTCGGGTTAAACCCGAAATCAGAAATCTGGCAGATGAAATGCTCCGATAAAAAGCACTTAGCACGAGCTTACGATCGTAAGCTCGTGCTATTTTATCTCTAATTAATTACCCAACCATTAATAACTATAGGTATCTACCAACAACCCCATAGAATCATATAAATATAAAGTATCATCAAGATCATCTAAAATTTCTTCGTTATGTCCCAAATATATTTTCCACTTGCCTAAATAAAAACTAGCTTGATTTTTAGAACGCTCCACACAAGCTTGGTAATTATAATTTTTAGTAATAAATTCTCGGCAAGAAGGTTCGTTAATAAAGCTAAAATATTCTAACCTTGGCTCTTTGCATGAACTTATACCATTAAGATACCCCCTGCAAGATATACTGTAACTATTATAATCGGATCGACTTGGTAAATTACACCTGCCTGTACTGGAAAGAGAATCATAACTTTCAAAAGCGCTAGATATATAACCATCACAAGCATTTTCTTGAAAATTCACACTCAATGGGCTTCTCTTGCCTACAAAAAAATCTGCAACTCCGCCCTTATTTAAAACAATATTATCTGTAGCATTTAAATCCCTTGGATTATACACTCTGGATGCTTGAGGAATTTGAAACGAATTACTAAAACGCTTTGTTTTTAACGTCCAACCAGTAATGTTTACACCTAAATCACTAGAACGATTAACAATAGATACTTTTTCGTAGTTAGGTTTATTAGAAGATCCTCTGTAATTAACATTGCTAATTTTAACTTTTCCAAAGTTATCGGAAACATTTACCAAAAAACTTCTGATTACGGCCGTATTGTCGTATTCACCTTGAGCGTTTTTGGCACGAGCCAATAACGTATAAGTCTTTTTACCCGCAGGAAGATTATAGGTGACTTTGCTACTAACCGCCCGCCAACCAGTATCGTAGCCAATCAACCAAACATCAAAACGATTTGTTTTTTCGAAGGGCAAAACTTGCCAACCGTCTAAAGTAAACTCAACTTTGGTATTTTGTATAATACTGTTCTGTTCTGGTCCGCCCAAAATAACAGTCTCCATTGGGCTAAAAAATATGCCCGTTTTTACCGATTGCATTTGAGCTTGCCTGTTTTGAGGTAAAAAAACCGAAACTTTTGTCTTGATTCTTTTTTTAATATCGCCCACCTTACCCGCCTCAGCCGAAATACTAAAATCAAGCAACAGAAAACAAAGAAAAAGAAAAACAACCCCTTTCATCCCATTTCTTCCATTAATTCCCTTTTTATTTAATTTGATAAAGTTTGCACTCACATTTTTTATGCCGCGCCGTACAAACAGCGCGACCATAGTTTATTATTCTATAAGTATAACTAAACCATTCGTTTTTAGGAATTATCTGCATTAAATCGCGTTCAATTTTAACTGGATCTTTTTGGCGAGTAAACCCTAATTTTTGATTTATTCTAATCATATGCGTATCCACAGCTATACCGTCAACCACATTGTAAGCGTTACCCAAAACAACATTTGCAGTTTTTCTAGCCACACCAGGTAAGATCAAAATTTCTGCCATTGTGTTTGGCACCTTGCCGCCAAACTTATTTTCTATAATTTTTATAGCACCAATTATATTTTTAGCCTTGGCCCTGTAAAATCCGCACGAATGGATTAGTTTTTCTAATTGAGTTTGGGTTAATTTGGCAAAATCTGCCGAGGTTTTGTATTTTTTAAATATACTTTCTGTTACTTGGTTAACTTTTTTATCTGTACATTGCGCCGAAAGAATTACCGCCACCAAAAGTTGAACGGGGTTTTCAAAACTTAAGGCAATTTTAGCCTCGGGGAATTTGCCTTTTAAAAATTTAATAACCTTAAGCATCCGCTTCTTTTTTTCTGAAAGCGATTCTTTTTTAGTAAAATCCTGTGCGTAATCTATAAAAGACATACAAAACAACTATAACAAAAATAATTTTTGTATTCTATCTTTTACTCCCTAAACATAACCCCAAATAGCATCGCGGAGATGACCAATTCTACAATTGAGAGGCCTCCGCATCGTCTATTTAGGGTTATGTTTTAAAAACAAAAAACCTACAAAAACTAGGTGGATAAACATACTTGAATTGATACGTTGTGGAGCTATAATAAAAGTGAACTTGGTGGTTGGTCTCGACGTAAAGTCGGGATTAAGGATTTTAAAAGTTTTAGCTCAAAATAATTGTTCTAGGGATTCCTAAATTGCGACTATGTGCTGATTCGTTCGGGCGTTGATCGTTGCGGAAACCCACCTATTAACTAGGCTGAACATACTTTTAAAATCCCGACCAAGTTCA
>ERZ1292623.2487-Hain-H51-01um-R1-2487-length-16433-cov-4_pt1 | contig 16433 bp, 17 predicted proteins | sample MGYA00564398_ERZ1292623 | MGnify/ENA primary metagenome ERZ1292623 (study PRJEB36523, sample SAMEA6512633) | groundwater metagenome | collected 2019-01-07 | study: AquaDiva: Metagenomics assemblies of 32 groundwater samples | reverse complement strand
ATAGCTTGAAGAGCTTCTTCCTGCTGATGACTGAGCTCCGTTTATTATCAAAGTAGGACTTCCCTGAACCCCATAACTATTGCTTAGAATTTTATCTGCCTCATAATAAGTTTTAGCCTTGTCTTTTAAGCATGTGTTTAACTTTGTCTTGTCTATCTTTGTCTTGTCAAGGCATCTTGTGCTGTCTGAATCTTCTAAGAAACAAGATAAGTAGTCAATATATTTTGTTGCTTGTTCCTCTCTAATGCATACCTGATTATAAGTTTCTGCTTCCTCTTTATCTCCATGCATAAAGTAGTGAACAAATCTAATCTTAATATCTGCACTGCTTCCTAAAGCCTTAATAACAGGAATTAATCCTTTTTCTGCCTGAGTTCCATACGGACAGTGAGTCATTATAAATAACTCAGCTTTTGGCTTGTCTGTTTTAGGAATCTCTGTAGGCTTGTTAGTATCAGTATTTTTATCTTGAGGATTTATAGAAGATATAGGAGTTAATCCTCCAACAAGGTTTTTTCCATCAGAAGTTAAAAAAACAGGAACTTCTCTCTGGTTTAATAAAAGAGTTACTTCGTATAATCCGCTATTTTCTCCAACCTTAACTAATTCAGCATCACTAATCTGTGCTTTTGCTAAGTCAAGAACTATTTTTCCTGCTTCATCTTTTGAAACAGAACCTGTTCCAACTCCTCCAAAAGTTGCAATAATAAGAATTAAGGAGATAACTCCTAAAACAAGAGTTGACAGTATCCATGGATTCTCTCTAAGTTTATCTGTCAGTGTAATTTGTTTAGAATGTTTTGTTTCTTCATGACTCTCTTTTTTATGCTCTATCTTATGCTTTTCTTTTTTATCCTCATTTTCCATTAAAACACTTAGGATATCTCCTTTAAAAAGATTTTGGTGGGTTCGAATATGGTTAATAATAATCTTTCTAAAAATATAAAAACCAACAAAGTCTTATAACAAACATGGCTCAAAAAAACAAGAGGTTGTCTTAAATGCCATATGACATAATCATCGGAAGAAATGAGAGTGAAAAAAAAGAGTTTGGAGACAGAGGATTAATCTCTCTTGGAAGAAGTTATGTTAAGATGGGGCAGTATGTCTCACTAAGCAATAATATTTTCATGGATATTGCAAAAACCCATGTCATACTAGTTGCTGGAAAAAGAGGTTCTGGAAAATCCTACACTTTAGGAGTTATTGCAGAGGAACTCTCAAATCTCCCAAAAGAAATCAGCCAGAATATTGCATCACTAATCTTTGATACAATGGGGGTTTACTGGACAATGAAATATCCTAATGAAAAAGATAGGGATCTTTTAAGAGAGTGGAAATTAAAAGCAAAAAATCTTCCTGTAAATATCTTTGTTCCTTTCGGGCATTATGACTCTTATATAAAAAAAGGAGTTCCTGCAGATGAAAAATTTGCCCTTGATGTCAGTGAGCTTAATTCTGAAGACTGGGTTTTAACTTTTGGGTTAGATCTTGTAAATCCTGTCTCTGTTCTTATTGAAAGAGTTATATCTTCTCTTAAAAAAGAAGGAAATTTTGGACTTGATGATATAATTCAAAACATAGAATCTGATGAAAAAACACAATCAGAAGTTAAAAATGCAGCATCTGGTTTGTTTAATGCCTCAAAAACATGGGGTGTCTTTTCAGATAAAAAAATTCAGGCAACAAAAATAAGAGATTTAGTCTCTCCTGGAAAGACAACAGTGCTGGATCTGAGTGTGTACAACTCTGTCGGAGCATTTAATATAAGAGCTCTTGTAATAAGTTTAATATCAAGAAAAATTTTTAATGAAAGAGTAGATGCAAGAAAAAAAGAGGAAGTAGAGAGTGTCTCAAAAGGTCTTGATTTTACCTCATCAAAAGTAAAAAAAGAAAATCCTCTAGTATGGCTATTTATTGATGAAGGGCATGAGTTTCTTCCGCTAAATGGAAAAACTCTTGCAACAGATGCACTTATCCAATTATTAAGAGAGGGAAGGCAGCCAGGAATATCTCTTGTTCTTGCAACACAACAGCCAGGGCAGATTCACAGAGATGTCATGACTCAATCAGACATAGTAATATCTCACAGAGTAACCTCTCAGGCAGATATTGAATCTCTAAATTATATAATGCAGAGTTATATTCTTGAAGGTATAAAAAAACAAATGGATGATCTTCCAAGTCTAAAAGGTTCTGCAATAATTCTTGATGATAACTCTGAAAGAATATATCCTATGAGGGTAAGGCCAAGATTTACCTGGCACGGAGGAGAGGCTCCTAGTTCTATTCAACCTTCTAAAAAGATTTAAAAGAGTAAAGATAGATAGATAGATAGATAGCATGGATATAAGTACAAAATTATTTTTTGAGGATAATCTTTGGATACCTCAATCTAAAGAAGAAATCTATGTAGTGAATGCTATACGAAATTGTAATGCAGAGGGAGAGTTTGCCAAAAAAATTGGTCAGTTAAGAATAGCAACACCTGAAATAATTACTCAGAATCTCTCACGATTTAAAGAAGAAAATTATGATATGTTAATCGGCTATAAAAAAGGAGATATTATTGGAAATATAACTTTTCAAAAACATATAAATTCTGGAAGTATATCATGGAAAATATTTGATTATACTATTAAAAAAGATTATCAAGGTAGAGGTTACTGTCACGATCTAACAGAGAAATTAATAGAGATTGCGAGAAATAAAAAGACATTTATGATAAAAATAGGTCAACCAAAAATAAATGAGAGAGAGATATTTAGCAAAAAATTAATAGAAAAAATTATGGAAAAAGAAAAAATTCTAGGTATAAGTGCTGATATTAAAACTCACCAGATATCTTTTATTAAGTAAAAATCTAATTTATAACTTTAAAATCAACTCTTACTCTTATTTTATAAGGAGCAATCTCTCCTGCGTGTTTTATGCTAATTATTTTTATCTTTTTTCTGCATTTCTTTGCTTCACTAACTATTTTTTCTTTTATCTTCCCAGTATCTTCTATTTTGCAAAAGTCATAATAGTAGATTTTTGTATCTTTTTTAGATAATATAAACGCTTCTTTTAAAAAACTCTCTCTTAATTGCGGTCGTGGCATTATAATAACATTAAATTTCACTAATTTAGAAAGTTTTTTTGCTATCCTTTTGATATCTCCTGGAAGAATCTCAACTCTCTCCTTAAGTTTATTAAGTTCTATATTTAATTTCATATACTTATTTGCCTCTCTGTTTATCTCATTTGAAAACACTTTTTTTGCTAGAGAGTGTTTTGCCAGGACAATTGAAAAAGGACCAACTCCTGCAAACATTACTAAGACAACATCATTTTTCTTAATGCTCTCTGAAATTTCCTTTCTCTCATTGCTTAATATTGGAGAAAAATAAGTTGAATCAATATTAAACCTAAAAACACAGTTATTTTCTCTGTATAAAACTTCTTTTGTTCTCTCTCCCAGAAGATGTATTGTTGATATTTTTCTAAGCCTTCCTTTAATCTTTCCTTTTTTCTCAAGAACAGTTTTAATTTGTTTTTGTTTTCTCAGAATAGATTTAGCAAATTTTAGTTTATTTTTCTTGCTAACAGAATCATAAAAACTAATAATTGCAATATTTCCGAGATAATCAAGTGATTTTATACTCCTCATATTTTAAACAAGAAAGAGTATAATTTAAAGGTATTGTTAATAATCAAATTGTTAAGTACATTATCAATCAATACATCACTAGAAATATAGTAATCTAAATCTGGTGTTTAGGATTAATAAATTATAGTTATCTGTGAATTAAATGAGCAGTTTTTGTTTTCTCCTATTAACAGCATTTATAGATGCTTAGGAAAGCATTATAAATATCCTAAAACTAGAAAAAATATGTTTGGAAAATTAAAAGAAAAACTGAAAAACTGGGCGAAAAACCTAACAGAAGAAAAAGAAAAACAAGAGGAAACAGTTGGAAAACCAAAAAAAATAAAAGAGGAGAGAAAAAGAGAAAAAGAGAAAATAAAGAAAACCAGTGAAGAGGTAAAAGAGGAGAGAAAGATTAGTGATCATATAATTGAAGAGATAAAAAAAGAGAGGGGAGATGATGTTCGCCCTATCCCAAGACCAGAAGAAATAGAGGAAGAGATAAAAAAAATTGAAGTAGAAGAGGAGAGAAAAAGTGGATTTTTCAGCAGAATAACTTCTAAAATAATTAAAGTAAAAATTTCTGAAAAAGAGTTTGAGGCATATTCAGATGAGCTTGAAATGCTTCTCCTTGAAAACAATGTTGCTCTTGAAGTAACTGAAAAAATAATAAAAGAGCTCAAAGAAAAAATTGTTGGAAGAGACATGCTTAAAAAAGATATAGAAAGTGAGATAAAGAAATCATTTAGAGAGATAATAGAAAAAATTCTTATAGAACCTTTTGATATTCTTAAAAAAATAAATGAGAAAAAAGAACCTTTTGTAATTTTATTCTGCGGAATAAACGGAACAGGAAAAACAACAACAATTGCCAAAATTGCTGATTTTTTAAAGAAAAATAAAGTTTCTTGTGTAATGGCGGCCGGAGATACTTTTAGAGCTGCATCAATTGAGCAGATAAAAAAGCACGGTGAAAGGTTAAAAATTAAAGTTATTGCAAGCGACTATGGAGCTGACCCAGCATCTGTCGGGTTTGATGCAATAAACTATGCTAAGAAAAATCACATTAAGTGTGTTCTTATTGATACAGCGGGAAGAATGCACACTGCAAAAAATCTTCTAAGAGAAATGGAAAAGATAGTAAAGATTTGTAAGCCAGATATAAATGTCTTTATCGGAGAGAGTATAACTGGAAATGATGCAATAGAACAGGTAAGGGGTTTTGATGAACATGTTGGAATTGATGGAATAATTTTAACAAAGGCAGATATTGATGAAAAAGGTGGAACAGCTCTCTCACTTGGTTATGTCACAAAAAAACCAATTTTATATCTCGGAACAGGACAGGAATATGATGCTATAGAGCCTTTTGACAAGAGGAAGTTTATCGAGAGATTGGGGTTGTAAAATGAAAAGAGAGGTTTATGATGCAATCATAATTGGTGCAGGTCCTGCAGGATTAAGTGTTGGTTCTGAATTATCTAAAAAACATAAAATTTTAGTTCTTGATAAAAAAACTAAAGTTAATCATACTACTAAAAGTTGGTTTGTTCCAAAATTTACTTATGAAAATAACAAAGATCTTAAAAAATTTATGTATGGAGATATAAAAAGAATGTTAACTAATACTTTCACTGGGAAAAAAAATACTTGGAAAACTAATTTAAAACAAGGATACTCTTTCATAAAAGAAAAAGAGCTTTTAGATTATTGGGGAGATGTAATTACAAAAAATGAATCTAAAATTCTGCTTAAATGTTCTTATAAAAGTCATGAATTAACCAAAAAATTAATATTAGTAAAAACATCTTTAGGAAATTTTAATTGTAAATTACTAATAGATGCTTCAGGACATAATTCTAAAATATTAAAAAAGTATAAGAAAAATGATAAAGATTTATACTGGTGGTCTATTTTTGGCTGTCTTGCAGAACATCCAAGAAAAATTAAGAATATGAAAATTGGAGATTATATGCTCTGGGCTACTTTTAAGAGTACAAATAATAGTAAAAGTACTCCTCTTGCAAAAGGAAGACCTATTTTTGAATATGAAATTTTAGATGAAAGAACTTCTTTTCCACTTATTTTATATCTTAAGAAAAGTAAAGTTCCTTACAAAAAAATGAAGGAAGAATTTGTAAGATTGCTTAGAAAAGAAAAAACAACTAAAAACTTCCATGATGTTAATGTAAATGAGTGGAAATATGGATGGTATCCTTCAGGAGGTTTATCTCAAAAAATAGCTGAAGATAGGGTAGCATTCATAGGAGATGCTGCTTGCTGGACAACTCCTTGTGGTTGGGGCATGGGATTCATACTTCAAAATTATAAAATATATGCAAGACAACTAGGAAAAGCAATAAGAAAAGATACTTTAGATAAAGAAAACCTAATAAAAATTATAAAACTAAATGTTCATGAAAAGCACGAGATTTTGTTTAATCAAATAACTATGCATTTTCTATCTAATGCTACTACTCAACAAGTTGATAAATTCATAAAATTCTTTAATTCTCTAGATTTCTTAATTTGTGAGAAACTTTTTACATTAACAATCAATAAAAAAGAGCTGCAAAAAGTATTAAAAGATTTTTTAGATAATTTTAGTTTAATTGAGCTTATGAATATTCTTCCACCAGAAGATTATCTCTTAGTATTAGAAGAAGCAAGCTATTTTATTGAAGATTCAATAATAAATAATATGAAAGAATTGCTTGGGAAAAAAAACGAGATAAACAAAAAAGGTTTTGAATTTAAATAAAATCAATTAACAATATACAACCTAATAAGTAAATCTTTATGAACAAAAATAAATTTTGGGATAGTTATGACCACTAAATTTATAAATAAATAATCTTCTTAAGTAAATTAAAGATGAATAAAATAAAAATAAATTCAGGTAGCTATTTTAATTTTAGTAGTGTCAACTGGATAACATATTCTGTACAAATTCCTTTTTTTAAGTTTGAGTGGGAAAAATTAGGAGAGTTTCAGGAATTTGCAGTTGATAGACTTAATGAATCTGAAATAAAACAAAAATTATGCAGTAAATTAGAAAAAGTTTATCTAAATCACCAGTTAACATTTTCTGAACATCCATCTGTGTCTGTCCTGGATACTGAATATTTTATGGATAATCATTGTATTGGAAAGAATAAAGGATTGATATACTCTCCAAATAACCCAAACATCACGATAAGTAATATTAGAAGTAAGTCTCTTAAAGGATTAATCTCTCCAGTAAGTATCTTCCCAAATAACTATAAAAATCCTGGAGAGGATACGAGAATAAGTGTCCTTAACTCTCTAATAGGAGAGATAAAAAGTAATGAAATAATACTCTTTGCAAGATGGTCAGAGGATATTTCAGGTGAAATCTTCACAAAAGTTATGAGTGAGTATAAGACAACTCTTAATGAATTTATGTTAAAGCCAAAAATAAAATTATAAGAAAAATATTACTCTCTAATGGAAAATAGGTAGAATTTGGAAGAGTTGTTTAACAAAAAGAATTTTTTGAGAACTCTAATTATATAATTACCACAATAATCTTTATAAAATAAAAGAGTTGTAAATTATTATGGATATTGGAAAAATTATTGAATCTGGAATCTTCATGCATTTTGGGAATTGGGCAGTTATTACAAAGAGAGATAATGGAATATTTGAAGAAATAAGCTTTTCTCATAATAAAATTGGAAACCCTGAAAATTTTAGATACCAAAGATTAAACAAGTATGGATATGAGTTCAAAAAGTATGAATTTAGAACTGCTTCAGAAAAAGACCCTTATACGACATTTATTCTAAGTAAATAAGGTTAAATCAATCAAAATTTTAATGATAAATCCTAAAAAATAAACCAAAACATTTAAATATAATGAGTTGTTATAAATAATAACTTAAAATAATAAAACATAATAAAATGGTTCAAAACATAATAAATATAGGGGAAAGGGAAGATAGGATTCTAAATATAGTGAAAGCTAAGTTCGGATTAAAAAATAAAAGCGAGGCAGTTGCAGTTATAACTCATACTTATGAAGAAAATTTTCTCGAGCCTGAATTAAGGCCGGAATACATTAAAAAATTACAAAAACTAGAAAAAGAAAAAGGAATAAGCTTTAAGAACATCGCTGAATTAAGAAGAATAATTGGGGAGTAAAATGTATCTTTATGAGGTGATTCCCTATCTGCAGAAAATTCTCAATAAACTTTCAAAAAAAGATAAATCTCTTTATGAACAAGTTTTAAAGAAAATTGAAGAGATAATAAACTTTCCTGATGTTGAGCACTATAAAAATCTGAGATATGACTTAAATGATAAAAAAAGAGTTTAGGTAGGACATTTTGTTTTAGTATTTTCTTTTATCAAACAAGAAAACAAAATTAAGTTTCTAGATTTTGACCATCACGACAATATCTATAAGAAGAGGTAAAACCACAAATTTATTAACCTTTATTCTACTATTTCTTCTATGTCAAGAATGATTATAAACCTCATTCCTGAACATTTCAAAATTTAAACAAAACAGACAAAAAATTTTAAAATGTTAGAAAAGCTAGGAGAAGTTCTGAAAAAAGCAACAAACAAGATAGCTAATGCTATCTTTCTTGACAAAAACCTTGTTGATTCTATTATAAAAGACCTCCAAAGAGCACTGATTGAAGCAGATGTAAATGTAGTTCTAGTTAAAGATTTATCAGACAAGCTTAGAAAAGCAGCATTTGATGAAAGAGTAAGTGGTATAGAAAAGAAAGAGCACCTAATCAAGATTCTTAATGACGAACTTTTAAAGATTCTTGGAGAGTATAAACAGCTAAAACTCCAGAAAAATCAAAATAGAATAATGCTTATAGGATTGTATGGAGCAGGAAAAACAACAACAATAGCAAAACTCGGGAATTATTATGCAAAAAGAGGAAATAAGGTTGCTCTTATAGGTTTGGATGTTCACCGTCCTGCAGCAAAAGAGCAGTTAAAACAGCTTGCTGAAAAAAACAAGTTAAATTATTTTGTTGATTTTTATGAAAGCAGTGCACTAAAAACATGGAAGAAATTTGAAAAAGGGCTTAAAGATTATAACTTAATTTTAATAGATACTGCAGGAAGACATACTCTAGATAGTGAACTAATAAAAGAGATAAAAGCTCTGAATAAAGATATAAAACCAACAGAAATTATTCTAATAATGCCTGCAGACATTGGACAGGCAGCTAAAAAACAAGCTCAGGAATTTAAAGAGGCAGTGGATATTTCAGGAGTTATAATAACAAGAATGGACTCAACTGCCAAAGGAGGTGGTGCTCTGACTGCCTGCGCAGAGACAGATGCAGGTGTTTATTTTATAACAACAGGAGAAAAAATAAATGATATTGAGGAGTTTAATCCATCTTCTTTTTTATCCCGTCTTCTGGGAATGGGTGATTTGCAGGCTTTAATAGAAAAAGTAAAGTCAGTAACAAATGAGGATGAGCAAAAAGCAATTCAAAAAAAATTAGAAGAGGGAAAACTTTCACTGGATGATGTTGTTGAGCAGGTAAAATCAATGGGCTCTCTCGGAGGTTTTGATAAGATAAAATCAATGATTCCTGGTTTAGGAAATGCAAAGATTCCTGAAGGATTAATGGAGAGTCAGCAGGAAAAAATAGCAAAATGGGAGCATATTATAAAATCAATGACAAAAGAAGAAGTAGAAAATCCAGATATTTTTGAAAAAGAGCACTCAAGAATTACAAGAGTTGCAAAAGGTGCTGGAGTAAACAACAGCGAGATAAAATCCTTATTAAAGCAGTATAAAATGCTTAATGAAATGATAAAATCTCAGTCAAGTTTTGATCCTGAAAAGCCAATGAACCAGAAACAGATGATTAAACTTGCAAAGAAGTTTATGAAGGGAAAAAAGATGAGGTTTTGAAAAAATGCCTCAAAAATTAAAACTAATCTCCCAGGGAGCAGAAGCAAAAATATTTCTTGATAAAAATAAAAACATAATTTTAAAAGACAGAGTAAAAAAGTCCTACAGAATTCCTGAACTTGATGAGAAAATACGAAAGCAAAGAACAAAGAGTGAAATGAAGTTACTGATTAAAGCTAATAATATAATAAATACTCCTCAGGTTTTAGATAGTGAAAATGTTAATAGTAAATACCTATTCAAACTTCAGTATATTAACGGCAAAAAACTCTCAGAGCACCTTAATACTCTCCAGCTTCCAAAACAAAAGCAAATACTCAGACAGATTGGGCAGGATACTGCAAAACTCCATGATATCAACATAATTCATGGTGATTTAACAACGAGCAATATGATTTTAGTTAAAAAAAATCCTGCTTCGCAGATAAATAAAACCCTAATTAATAACGAAACAATTAATATAATAAATAAATCAGATAGTTCTTTATTAACTATTTCACATCAATCTACGAACAAAGTGAGTAGCAATTTGAAAGTTTATTTCATTGACTTTGGGCTTGGTTTTATAAGCAATAGAATAGAGGATAAAGCAGTTGATATTCATCTTCTAAAGCAGGCTCTTGAAGCAAGGCATTTTAAAAATTGGGAAGTTTTATTCTCAGAGTTTATTAAAGGATATAAAAATTCTAAAGATTCTAAAAAAATTTTACAGCAGTTAGACAGTGTGGAAAAAAGAAGAAGGTATAAGCATTAATCTCCCCACTTCAAAAGACTTCCCCTCATAAAAGCTTTCTGTCTACTAATAATTATATCTCTTAAATTATCTTTTGAATTATGCCATAATTTATATCCTTTCTCTTTTGAGAGTTCAAATAAATATCTTCCAAAAAAATAATCAGTCATTGCAGATTCACTAGGATAATACTTGTTAATATTCAAATCCTTATCTAAATCAAGTCTTGGAATCTCCTCAGCGCACGGACCTACAGAGCAATTATTCAGAGAGGAATTTAAAATAGATTTTCTAAATACCTCCATTGGAAAATTATCTATAACTCTCTTAAATATAACTGGTTCTTTTAGTTCAGGTATTTTTCCAGATAAAGGAATTAACATATGCTCATGATGTTCTGTAAAATAAGGTAAAAGATATTCTTCCATAGTTTTTCTTATCTCTTTTGTCTCTGTGCTTCTTTTTAAAAACCAGTTTTGCACCTCTTCATAAGAATCCTTGTTTAAGAATAATTCTTCAAGATTATTATAAACAAGATAAATTGAATCATAAAAAGATTGTGGAGAATATTTTGGATGATTTTTCCAGCCAGATAAAATATCTTCATAAGAGATAGTTGTTTTTAAAAATCTGATATCTCCATCTTTAAGATGAAATAATGACTCTAATTCAACCTCTCTCTTTTTATCATTAACTTTTAAGTCAAAATGATTATCTTTAAATGACTGTATAAAACACCACAAAGAAATATGTGGGTTAATTGGATAATCACAAGACCAGGCTAGCTCATGAAGTTCTCTTCCAATAAACCCAAGCAAATTTCTTTCTAATTCAGGCATATGAAAAATATACAAATATTATTTTTTAAAGATTTATATAGAACTATAACAGGTTCAAATCAAAAATAGCCCCAGCAGGATTCGAACCTGCGTCACATCCTATCTCCCAAACTCGCTCGATATAAATGAGTCTTTACTCACGAACTAGCCTGACCAAAGGGATGGATACTTGACCACTATACGATGGGGCTCTAGTAAGAAAACTTTTGTATTATTTATAAGGGTTTCTAAAAGATAACTGACAAAAAATACCTTCTCATAAATTCGTAGATGGATATAGTAATTAAAATAAAAAATAAGTTAGAAATAAGCTATCTGTGAATAATGATGTTTTATGATTAACAAGTTATATCTTATCACAACGAAAGAGCGTAATTTCAATTTACTTAACCAAAAATCCTGTCATAGAATATTTCTCTGTTTATCTCTGACCTTTTTGGAGTAGAGTTGTAGAAAAAATCCTTAAATTTTCTTTGAGAATATCTCTCCCCTAAAAGGGTTGAGGCAAGTTTCTTAAACTCAATACTTCCATCAGACTTTGGTTTGTAAGTTGAATAGGGTTTAAACTCGGATAAAGATCTAAGAACATTAACATCATGAGGGATAATTGCAAGTACTGGAACATTTGATGTCCTTTCAATATCGCCTATGCTTAATTCAAAGTCTTTATTATGAATTTTATTGAGAATAAGCCCGTATATAGGTGTTCCTCTTTGCTTTGCGAGTTTTATTGCTTTTATAGTTGTACTTAGCGTTGGAATATCAGGAGTTGTAACAACAATTACAGCATCAGAGGCAAGCATAACTGCTAAAGTCTCATCATTTAAAGTAGGAGATGAATCAATAAGTATAATATCATACTCTCTCTTTAGCTGAGAGATATTATCTTTTAATTTCAGAGGATTAATATTTCCTTTGTATGACAGAGAAGCAGGAATTAAATCAAATTTTTCTAATTCATGTATTGTTTTTCTGATATTTACACTTCTGTCAAAAACATGATGAAGTGTTGCTTCTGGATTTACAATATTAAAATGCAATCCTAAATTTGGAGCTGATAGATTCCCATCAACAAGCAAGACTTTCTTCCCAAGATCTGCAATTGCAGCCCCTAATGAAGAGACAACAGAAGTTTTTCCAACACCCCCTTTTAGACTTACAATGCCTATCACCTTTCCCATTACATAATTAATTAATATACATTTAAAAACCCTACTAAAATTGTAATTCTAAGATTCTTGATAGATGCTTTGAATCTTGGAATCCAAAAGTCTAAACAGATAATTAAAGACTTTTTGATTTTGAGTAGTAATCAAGAGATTAATAAATATATAACACAAGATTTAAAAACAAAATTAACAACTTATTAAAATGCCAAAGAAAACAAAAGAAAAAACAATGAAAGAACAGACTAGCGAAGAGTTAAAAAAAGAATCTTTAAAAAAACTATCTCAGTCTGAATTTGAAAGTAAAGTCTTAGAGCTAGCTGAAAAAGGAGTTACCTCTGAAAAGATTGGGGAAACACTTCGAAGGCAAGGAATACACTCAAAAGAGTATGATAAAAAAATATCTCTCATATTAAAAGAGAAAAAGGCATATACTCAACCAGACATAAAAAATGTTACAGACAAACTTGAAGTCTTAAAAAAGCACTGTGAAACCAACAAGCATGATAAAAGAGCTATGAGAGAGAAAGACAGGATATTTTCTCAGCTAAGAACACTTGAGAGATATCACAAAGTACAATAAAAAATCCCAGTCACAGCAAACTGCAGGGTAGTTAATAGTATTGAATTAAAAGAGGTTAAATTAATGATTGAACAAAATTCTTTAGAGAAAAGTATTGAAGATATAGCTGAAAAGTTTCTTGAGAGTATAAAAAATAAAGAGATTTATATAATAAGTCATTTTGATACTGATGGAATTACTTCTGCTGTAATAATGATACAGGCACTTAAAAAATTAGATGCTAGGTTCTCTCTAAAAATTGTTAAAAGTCTTGATGAAATTACAATAATGGGAATTCCTAGAGATAAAGTAGTTATGTTTCTTGATTTATCCTCTGGAAGTATGAATTATATTGAAAAAGCAAAATTAACTGATGTCTTTGTAATTGATCATCATGAAATAGTTCAGGATATACCTAAAGGAATTAATGTAATAAATCCTGAACTTCACGGAAAATACAAAGTAAGCAGTTCGTGCCTAACATATTTATTCTGTAAAAAAATAAATTCTGAAAATAAAGAATTAGCAAAATTAGCTATCTTAGGAATGATAGGGGATACACTTGAAAAAGAGATAAATTTCTTGAGTAATACAATCCTAAAAGATGGAGATATTCAGAAAAAAAGAGGACTTATTATCTATCCCTCCACAAGACCTTTAAACAGGGTTCTTGAATTTTGTTCTAATCCTTATATCCCGGATGTAACAGGAAATACAGAAGGAGTTTTTTCACTGTTAAAAGAGGCAGGATTAAGTCCTGTGAATGGGAAGTACAAAACATTACTAGAGCTCGAAGAAACAGAAATGACTAAGCTCATAACATCTGTATTACTAAAAAATACAAAACATAAAACAGATGAAATAGTTGGAGATATCTTTCTTATAAAATTCTTTAACAAAATAGAAGATGCTAGAGAGATAAGTGCTATGATTAATGCCTGTTCAAGACTTAAAGAGACTGATACTGCAATTCAGCTCTGCATGGAAATTCCAAAAGTAAAGAAAAAAGCAGAAGCAATATATGTTAAATACAAACAGCATATTATCTCTGCACTGAAAACATCATCTGAAATAGAAAAAATACCTGGAGAAGGTTTTGTTATAATTAATGCTAAGGAAAGAATAAAAGATACTCTTATAGGAACCATAACAAGCATACTTTCAAGATCAAACCTGTATAAGCATGGAACAGTAATAATCTCTATGGCTTATTATGATGAGTTCATAAAAATATCTGCAAGAGGTGTTGGAAAAAGTGGGAGAAATGTTAGAGAGATATTAAATAAAGTAATAAGTATTACTGGCGGAGAGGTTGGTGGCCACGAGAATGCTGCAGGGGGAATTATCAAAAAGGAAAAAGAAAATGAGTTTATTAATCTGCTTAAGAAGAATCTTGAAATAGAGGTAGTGACTTTAAAGAGTAAGGATATTTCTAATTAACTAATAGTGTTTAGAAACTCTTAAAAACACAGTTTTTATCCTATATTTATGGATTTAGAAGAAGGAGGGATAGTAATGTGTACTGTTGATAGAATAGTTGGAACAGTGGTTTTTGTAAAAATAGATGGAGATGGTGAAGGAAGTATAATTCTAAGCGAGATTGCTCCTGGAAGAATAAGAAATATCAGAGATTATGTTGTTCCAAAAAAGAAAATAGTCTGCAAGATACTGAATATAGACAAATCAGGAAATATACATCTAAGCCTAAGGAGAGTAACTCAGAAAGACCAGAAAGAGATAAAACAGGAGTATGAACAGGAAAAAAATTGCATAAGTATTCTAAAAGGCATTCTTGGTCAGAAATCAGAAGAGATTATAAAAGAAATTCTTAAGACAGGAAAAGTTTACGAATTCCTTGAGAAAACTAAAGAAAACCCGGAAAAATTGGAAAAACTCGCTGGAAAAGACAACTCTAAAAGAATTATTGATATTTTAATGGCTCAGAAACAAAAAAAAGTTATTATAAAAAAAGAGATACATCTTACAACCTTAGAATCTAACGGATTAGAGTTAATAAAAGATGTATTTAAAGATGCTGAAGAGGGAAGTGTAAAATACCTCTCTGCTGGAAGATATGTTATTCAAAAAGAATCCAATGACCCTAAATTAGCAGATAATTATCTTAGAACTATGATTGTGAAAATTGAAGAGAGAGCTAAAAAAAACAAATTAGATTTTAGTGTTAAAGAGAAATAATCAGTAATACACAAGTCTTAAAAATGAAAAAAAATGCTTATATATATGAAAAACAAAGGAGAATATATCTAAAAAATGGATGGATTTAATATTGCTCTAATTGGAGTTATTTTTGACACTAAAACAAAAAAAATTCTTATCGGAAAAAGAGAGAATGATCCTTATATTTCTAATCTTACCTGGTATTTTCCAGGGGGCAAGTTAGACCATAATAAAGGAATAGATAAAACTCTTAAGGAAAAAATAAAATTAAAGACGGGGTGTGAAGTAAAAAATCTTGGAACAATATTTATAGAAACATCTCCTGAGAAAAAAGATTTAATACTTGTCTACTTTTTATGTGAAGTTTTTAAGGGTAAGGAAAAAGCTGGTGGAGATATGATTGAACTAAAATGGGTTAAGCCAGAAGATTTAGAAAAGCATTTTACAACATCCTTTCATACAAGATTAAAAGAATATATAATGAATTTGAAATGAATTAATCAAAAGCCAATATTAATTTCAGCAGACAAAGTTAATAGCAGATAATTTTGTTTAATTTTAAATTTCTTAGTTAATAACTGTATCCATCTATGAGTTTATGAGAAGGTAAATGTTTTTATCCTCATCTCAACCAAAAAGATTATATATTCCTTAAATTAATATCCTAATAACATTCTCCTTTTATTTCTTTTTTTGATAATAACAATTATAAATAAAATTAAGATAACTACAATAATTAAAAATTCTATTACTTTTTTAATTTTATTCTCTTCATTATAAATCTTTTCAGCAGCTTCTTCATTCTTTTCCTCTTTTTTAATAGTCTCGGGACTTATCTCCTCGTGAACTAACTGAATTGTCAAATTTGCTTTTTTATTTTCAATTGAATTTAACTTGATATATAAATCATAAAAATTATCGCTGTTTAATTCAAATTTTCTCTCATCCCCTACAACAAGAGTTGTTTTTTGTGGCTCAGAAGAAATAATCAAATTAACAGTTGATTTGGTTATATCATTCACAATTAATGAATGAAAATCACCATTAATATTAAAGCTAATTTTCCAGTTTTCCCCTAGTTGTTTTGTATAACCTTCTTGAAATTGTTTATCACTAATTGTATAATTAAAAAAACCTCCTCCTGAAGGAGAATTTATTGTGTTTGTATCTTCTGTCACAGTATTTGAAGTAGTTGTGGATTTCTCAAAAAAACCAGAATCTCCAGTATAACTTGAAGTTGTAAAACTATTAGTTGCCTGTTGATAAAGTGTTAAACTTCTAAAGATGTATGAAGAAGTTAAACAATTCATTCCAGAAAGCCCTATATGAACTGAATTTATATTTATTGTTGGAGCAGCAGTTGTGTTTATTGTAAATCTCACATTTTTTGAGTCTACATTATTGCTT